>ERZ773156.7-NODE-7-length-297310-cov-16.1927_pt1 | contig 297310 bp, 290 predicted proteins | sample MGYA00511895_ERZ773156 | MGnify/ENA primary metagenome ERZ773156 (study PRJEB29015, sample SAMEA2737850) | human gut metagenome | biome: human gut; feature: human-associated habitat; material: faeces | place: China | collected 2012 ... | reverse complement strand
CTATCATTGGACGTATAAGCTCGATGAAATTTCATCAGAAGATGTTTTGTAAAATGCAGCTAGTTATTTATTATTCAATCTACTACAACATGAGATGTATTGAAACACTTCCCACTTACCGCCACCAGCGGCTTATTTTTGATAAACTACAACATGAGATGTATTGAAACCGCACCCCTGCAGCAGTCTTACAACAGTCATCTATGATAAACTACAACATGAGATGTATTGAAACTTCCAGAGAGCAAATCCATTTTGATATCTTGCATGGGATAAACTACAACATGAGATGTATTGAAACTCTGTTGAATTTGCACAACGTACAAGTACGAAATTGATAAACTACAACATGAGATGTATTGAAACTGGTAAGAATGGCCCGCTCCTTCTCAATGGCATACGATAAACTACAACATGAGATGTATTGAAACACGATCCGGAAAAAGTGGCGGAAATCATGGCACCTTGATAAACTACAACATGAGATGTATTGAAACATTGTGACTTCCGTCACATGATCCCGCTTCATCCGGATAAACTACAACATGAGATGTATTGAAACTCCAAAACTTATCTTTGATGGATTTGAGTTAGAAGATAAACTACAACATGAGATGTATTGAAACGAAACATCCGAATTGCTATTGGAAAACGATTCTACGATAAACTACAACATGAGATGTATTGAAACCCAGTTCTGCTGTTTACAAGAAGGAAGCCAATATTGATAAACTACAACATGAGATGTATTGAAACCCCTTATTTAGAAGGCGTGCGACAAGAGAAATTAAGATAAACTACAACATGAGATGTATTGAAACTAAGTAATCCACATCCGGCCAAAATAATACCTACAGATAAACTACAACATGAGATGTATTGAAACTCATGAACAAGAAATGTTATATAATGACATTCTTGATAAACTACAACATGAGATGTATTGAAACCGCACTCCCTGCGGCGACATGCCAAGTTCGGTTGCCGGATAAACTACAACATGAGATGTATTGAAACAATCCAAAATGTCTGTGCAGGTTAAAAAAAGACAGGATAAACTACAACATGAGATGTATTGAAACAAACTCCCCATACAAGGGTATACAACCCATTAAAAGATAAACTACAACATGAGATGTATTGAAACAATGAAACAGGATTAAACATTGTAAGATGAGTATCGATAAACTACAACATGAGATGTATTGAAACCAAATGATTGTGTGGGAAGTAAGGTAGAAGAAATCTGATAAACTACAACATGAGATGTATTGAAACATGGATTCAACAAGGTTGGAACTGTATGTTTCAAGATAAACTACAACATGAGATGTATTGAAACTGATGTCAATGTGTTCCAGATGAAGTATCATCTCGGGATAAACTACAACATGAGATGTATTGAAACGGGGTTTCGACAAAGACAGTTTTAACAAACAGGTCAGATAAACTACAACATGAGATGTATTGAAACTCAATATCCTTGCGGATAGAAGATGCCTGCTTCTCTAGATAAACTACAACATGAGATGTATTGAAACTAGCAAAAACAACGCCTTTAAACGGTGCTGTATATGGATAAACTACAACATGAGATGTATTGAAACACAGTGGGTGCTGTTATTCCACAGGCCGTTGATTGATAAACTACAACATGAGATGTATTGAAACTATCGTGCAGGGAGAAGTAGCAGATGCTGATAAAGATAAACTACAACATGAGATGTATTGAAACTATCCAGTGTGGATAGTCTGTTAAGCAGGAAACTTGATAAACTACAACATGAGATGTATTGAAACTATCCAGTGTGGATAGTCTGTTAAGCAGGAAACTTGATAAACTACAACATGAGATGTATTGAAACTTTACAAAATATAAACTTTCGTTTCCACAGGTTTCCGATAAACTACAACATGAGATGTATTGAAACAGTGGAGAAAGGAGCAGGAATGACAGAACGTGACGGATAAACTACAACATGAGATGTATTGAAACCGCACATATGATTTAACATATGTACGTTGCACTAAAGATAAACTACAACATGTGTTGTGATAAAATATAGTTGTAACACCTCTGCCTAATAAGATATAATCTTATTTAGAAGGAAAAGAGGTATATTACAATGACACAATATTATGAACCAGAATTTAAAAAGAAAATTGTTCGTCTTCATCTTGAGGAAGGACGTTCCCTGAAAGGTCTTGCTTCAGAATACGGTGTATCTAAGGCAAGTATATCCAACTGGACAAAACAGTTCCGCGAAGAATGCCAGACAAACGAAAAAGCCCAAACCGATTATGATTTTATGAAAGAAAACCTCAGGTTGAAAAAGCAGCTTGCTGAACTTCAGAAAGAAAATGACTTCTTAAAAAAAGCAGCGGCATTCTTTGCGAAGGAAATCGATTAGAGGCTTATCGGTTTATTCAAAAACACGGTAAAAAGTTTGGGCTGAGATGGCTCTTAAGAAAGTTCCATATCTGTCCGAATGCATATTATAACTATCTTAAAAATCGTAAGGCAGATTATTTCCGGAAGAAAAAGGCGATAAAAGCTTCTATTCAGGAAATATATCATTCTCACGACGGGGTGGATGGATATCGGACCATTCATTCTTATCTGCTTCGCAGAGGAATTTCTGTAAGTTGCCTGACAGTACACAGATACATGAATACCGAAATGCAACTGTTTTCTATTTCAAGGAGAAGGAAACCGGATCATAGACATGGTACGGCTCACAAAGTGTATGAAAATAAGCTCCAGCAGGATTTCTATGCACTTGAAATCAATCAAAAATGGTGTACAGATTTTACATATCTGTTTTTAACAAATGGCAGCAAACGGTATAATTGCACAATCATTGCTCTGCATGACAGGAGTGTAATTGCAATTGGAAGTTTGGTCGCGGACAATTATATTACAAAAGGGAGGTCAATGCTCATTTTATTTGTAAACCTCCGAAAAATCATGGTTTTAATAAATTTAGAACAATAAAAAAGAGGTAGTTTTTGACACTACCATGCTGGTACACTGTTACAGGAATCTTTTTTATGAAAAAAGTTGTAAAGTGGTGTAAATAGAAGTGTCAAAAGAAAAACTGATAAACAGTGGACTTTATAGAATTTCCACTATTTATCAGTTTGTATATACTAACTATGAAAAGTAGATATATTATGGAATTAGGTAATGGTAAAACTTTTAAAAATGTCCTTTCCAACTAATAAATCCTCATCTTTTTCCCGTTTTTTCTCCATTCGCGGAATTCTGCCGTGGCAGATAATAAAAGATCAGAAGATGAATTCAAAGCTGTTTCCATGGAATCCTGGATAACACCGATGATAAAGCCGATACCAACGACCTGCATGGCAACATCGTTTGGAATATTGAATAAGGAACATGCCATTGGGATTAAAAGCAGTGATCCTCCTGCCACACCGGAAGCACCGCAGGCTGAAAGCGTTGCCAGAAGACTTAAAATAATTGCGGTAGGAAAACTTACTTCGATTCCCATGGTGTGGACTGCGGCAAGTGTCATTACTGTGATGGTAATGGCCGCTCCGTTCATATTAATGGTTGCTCCGAGAGGAATGGTAACGGAGTAAGTATTTTTGTCCAGTTCCAGTTCTTCGCAGATTTTCATATTGACCGGAATATTTGCAGCAGAGCTGCGGGTAAAAAATGCGGTTATAGCACTGTCTTTCAGACATTTCAGAATCAATGAAAATGGATTCTGGCGGATGCATAAGAAAACCAGAAGCGGATTGGTTACAAAGTAAATAAATAACATACAGCCAATCAGTAATGCAAGAAGCTTTCCGTATTCCGTAAAAATAGAGAGTCCGTTTTCAGTAATGGCACTGTAGACAAGTCCTAAAATACCAAATGGTGCAAAGCTGATAATCCATGTGACTACTTTGGAAATTGCAGAAGAAATATCGCTGAATACTTTTTTGGTTGGTTCGCCTGCGACACGAAGACCAAAACCGAGCAGTACTGCCCAGGCAAGGATTCCGATATAATTTGCATTTGCAAGGGAATCAACAGGATTTGCAACAATGTTTAACAATAAGGTATTAAAGACATCCGTGATGCTCTGCGGTGCGGACATATCAGCAGCAGTATTCTGCAAAGTCAGTGTTACCGGGAATAAAAAGCTTGCAATAACCGCAATGACAGCGGCGAGCAGGGTGCTGAACAGATACAGAAAAATAACCGTCCGTATAATACCGCCGTGACTCTGTCCTGCATGGCACAAAGAACTGATTACCAGAAAGAATACCAGCAAAGGGGCGATTCCTTTCAGGGCATTGACAAAGATTGTACCGAGCAGTGAAATAGCGGAAGCATCCGGAAAAACCAGAGCGAGTATGATACCCAGCAGAAGTCCTCCCAGTATACGATAAATGATATTAATGCTGTTCCATTGTCTGAATAAATTTTTCATAAAGAGGTTCTCCTTTGTGAACAGATGTAGATACGATAAAACCAGAGAATACAGTTCGTATCTCTGGCTTTAACCAACACTTAATTTTACACCTGTGCAGGTAAAAATGCAAGAAAAAAATCAAATAGATTGTGTTTTTATACCAGGTATAAAATGGTGGATAAGATGGTACTGGTAATTCCGACGCAGGCCTCATATGGGATTAGTTTCATACGTTCTTTCATCTGCATATTTACAGAACCTCCGGTTGCATGGAAGAAAGATCCGTGAGGCATGGAATCAATGACGGTAGCACCGCTGTGAACCATTGCACCGGCAGATACGGCATCTACACCACTGGATATCAGTGTGGATGCGAAAGTCTGTGAAGCGATGGTAGCACCGGCAGTTGTGGAGGCGGTAGCACCTGCCATCAGGATACCGGAAATCGGGGCTAACAGGAAGGCAGGAAGGTTTCCGGCTTCCAGCAGGGAAATCATGTCAAACTGAAGATTGGAAGCTTTGATAATGCCGGCCAGAGTACCGGTTCCGATTAACAGAATCGAAACTCCGATTACTTTACTGAGTCCGAATTCGACGTAGGATTTGATATTTTTGATCTGACCGGTTGCAAGCATACACAGGATTCCACCTGCCGGAAGTGCGATTAACGGGTCAATGGCTATCTGGAAGAGAGGACGCAGTGCCAGCAGGAGTATAACCAGAAGCGGCCCGGCGATAGCGGTAGTAAAAGAAGGAAGCTTTTTATGCCCGGCTTTTTCCAGATCATTTTCGGAAATCATATCATCCGATCTTTTGGTCAGGAAGGTGGCAAGTACGATTGTAACCAATAATGCACCGATTGCAGGCAGGATATTTTTCATCATAAGAGAAGTAAGGTCGATTTGAAAAGCTTCTGCGGTTGCGATAGTATTTGGATTCGGGGAAATGATATTCCCGGCCTTTCCACCGCCGATCATGGCGAGAAGAATGGATGGCTTATTATATCCGGCTCTTTTGGCAATGGCCATGGCGATTGGTGCAACCGTAATTACGGAAATATCCACAAAGACACCGACAGCACAGATAATCATGGTAGAAATAGCGATGGAAAGAATAGCGAAACGCTCGCCCATTTTCTTTACAATCATTTCAGCTATTTTTTCTGCGGAACCAGTTTTAATCAATGCACCTGCAAGAATACCGGAAGTCAGAATTCGCAGGACGGAAGACATCATGCCCTGGGCACCGGAAATCATGGTATCTACGGTACCGGCAAGACCGCCACCTCCTATGATGCCTCCAATCAATGCACCTAAAACCAGACTGTATACAGGGTGAAATTTCCAGATAATCAGAAAGATGGAAACAGCTAATCCAAAGATTGCACCGAAGGTTGTAAAGGTCATAAGACAGCTCCTTTCACAAATGCGTGAATGACACGGAATACCTGTTCAGTGGTATGTGTCATATTATAACGGGCATTTTCCGTATCCATAGCTTCTTCGAAAGTCAGAATTCTGGGTAGGATGGGGAAAAATGCATCGATGCCTTCCTGATTGCAGGCAGCAGCATCTCTGGTAATACATCCGGAAAATGCAAGAACCGGAATGTTGTATGTTTTGGCTATTCTGGCAACTCCGATGGGTGCTTTTCCCATTACTGTCTGTTCATCCAGCCGTCCTTCCCCGGTAATGACAACATCAGCGGATTTTACATAATCCTCCAGCCTGGTTTCTTCCAGTATGATTTTGATTCCGGATTCCAGAGTAGCATGGAGAAATGTCTGCAGTGCAAATCCAAGACCGCCTGCCGCACCGGTGCCGGGATATTCCGGGTCAGCATCCGGGTAAGTGTTCTTTGCAAGGCTGGCATAGGATAAAAGCCATTTATCCATTTGTAAAATCATGGCAGGACTGGCTCCTTTCTGTGGGCCGAAGATAGCACTGCAGCCCTGTTCGCCGCACAATGGATTGGTTACATCGCAGGCAATGCGGAAGGTGCAGTCTTTTAATTCCGGCATTACATGGATATCAGTAATCCGGGCAAGATGTTCCAGACCGGAAGCACCGAAGCAGACCGGTTTCCCATATTGATCCAGTATTCCGAAGCCGAGAGCCTGAAGCATTCCGATTCCACCGTCATTGGTAGAACTTCCGCCGATTCCGATGATAAAGTGGCGGCAGCCTTTTTCAATGGCATCACGGATCATTTCACCGACACCATAGGTAGTTGTAAGAAGAGGATTCCGTTCTTTTTCCGAAATCAGGGTAATACCGGCTGCAGAGGACATTTCGATAATGGCGGTCCGGCTTTCTTCCAGAATTCCATATACACTGTCAACAGGACGACCGAGCGGGCCTGTGACACGGATTTTCTGAAGCCGTCCGCCGCAGCCCATGGTCAGGGCATCTACAGTACCTTCACCGCCATCGGCCAGCGGACGGATCCGGATATCTGCATCCGGATAAACACGGCGGATTCCTGCAGCTGCACTTTCTCCGGCTTCCAGAGAAGTCATGCTTCCTTTGAATGAATCTATTGCGATTACAACTTTCATAAGAATTCCCTCACTTTCTATATTTATTTTGATAAGCCTATTATAGCAATCATTTAAAATAAGAAAATATTATTTTTGTATAGTATTGAAAAAAAAGAAAAAAATATACCATTTTTAAAAACTTTCTTGACAAAGGGAATTGTATATGCTACCATGTCGATATCAGATGTGTCGTATATCGACATATCTGATATCGACATGGTAAGAGTAACGGACAGAAAATTTTTGAAAAACGGAAAAGAAAGGAGGATACAGATGGAAGAAAAAATCCGTAAAAAGTATTGTCCTATGACAGAAACTACTTTTTACACGTTACTGGCATTGCTTTTACCCAATCATGGGTATGGCATTATGAAGTTTGTCAGGGAACTGACAGAGGATCGGGTGAAAATGGGAACAGGAACATTGTACACAATGCTTGGAAGACTCGTCGATGACGAGATGATTTCCGTGGTCAGTGAAGAGGACGGCAAACGGACATACCAGATTACCGGTGATGGAAGGGAGCTGCTGCTTGCAGAGCAGGAGAGGCTAAAAAAGCAATGTGAAAATGGAGAAAGGATATTAGGTGAAAGATTATGAAGAAAACAAAATTTTTCCTGAGTGTATTAAAAGAACGTGACTGGCTGGAAGAGATGGCTGCAAAGGGTTATATATTGAAAAATATTACCATGGGGATCTGTTATGATTTTGAAGAAACAGAACCATGTGAGAAGGTATATGAAATCGAACGTTTTGCGGTCGGCATGAGCGGAGAGGCAGACAAGGAAGAGTTGACGGCAAAAAGAAATGCACTGGATATTGCAGGACAGATGGGATGGCAGCCCGTTGCACATGATGAGTCCATGAATTATTATTTTGTCAAGGATAAGGCAGGGGATGAAACCGATGAATTTTACAACGATGAGGAGAGCAGAAGGCGCAGGGCAGAACGTTATCGGAAAGCATATGCCATCGATACACCGAAACAGCTTTTAGGAATGCTGCTTGGAATTACTGTAATTTATCTTCTGCTATTTCTTATATGCATGGATGATATCCGTGATTTAAGCATATGGATGGGGATTTTTATCGCGGTTTCCATTTTGGAAGTTCTGGTTTCTTTTTACAGTATGAAAGCGGGAGAAATTATGTATCGTGATTTGGTTTTAAGCAGGCAGCAGTGGGAAGAGAAAAAGAAATATTCTGAGAAAAAAAGTTTTGGCAAGGCAGAAGAATTAATCGGATATTTGAACGGAAAGGACAGGGAAGGACTGGAGCTTGCAGGATGTAAGGAAGGATATTACCTGTTCCGTCCGACAAAAAAGCATTACCTGTATTATCTTGATACTTATGCAGCATTGGAAAAACGCAGAAAAGCGATGGGACAGAAGGTAAAGATCGACAAGAAAGACATCAGCGGAATGGGAACCAGCTGGCAGGAACAGAGTATGGAAGAAGCAGAAAAACAGGGGCTTGAAGTTGTCGGAATGTCGGAATATGGAACTTTGATTTATCGTAAAAATGCAGAAAACCCAGAGATTACATGGAATGAAAAGTTAAAAAGGACTGGTTTCGGAGATGCACAAAGATGTATCTATTATATAGCCCTGGCAACGTTTATCGTAGGAGTGGCTGCAGGAATTTTGGCACAAATATAAGATTCACACAGTTGTTACATACAGAACATTTCTTTTTTAACAGTATAATGATATCAGGCTTAAAGTTTAAAAATACAGGAGGACAGAATATGTGTGCGAAGTGTCAGGCGATGCAGAATAGTTTTATGGGCAGGTATGGGGCTATTATACAGGCATATCAGAATGGAACGTATGAAGCGGGTAAGAATTACCGGCAGGATTCCGGGGAATGTGAAGAATATAAGAGAAAGATGCAAATCCGGAGTGTCGGAAACGGAGGGGAGGATTAATATGCAGACAAGGGAGGAGGCATTGGAATATGCGCTTTCGTTTAAGAATACTTATAAAGATACACATTTTCGGGATCTGAACTGGCAGCTGGTAAGGATCAAAGGAAGTAAAAAGGCATTTTTGTGGACTTATGAAATGGATGGTTATATCAGGCTGAATGTCAAGGTGGATCCGGAATGGAGAGATTACCTGCGGGGTGCATATGCAGCGGTTCAGCCGGGTTATCATCAGAATAAAGAACACTGGACTACCGTGATTCTGGATGGTACAGTGCCGGATCAGGTGGTCAGGGATATGATAGCGGAAAGTTATGAACTGATTTCAGACAGTCCGACGAAGAGAATTTATGAAGCGGTAAAGAAGATACCGGAAGGATCGGTGGCTACCTACGGGCAGGTGGCAGCCATGGCCGGAAACAGCAAAATGGCAAGAGCGGTGGGAAATGCACTGCATCATAACCCGCAGCCGGGTATTATTCCCTGTCACAGGGTTGTAAATGCCAAAGGAGAACTGGCAGGTGCATTTGCTTTTGGCGGGGAAAATGTGCAGGCGAAGCTTTTGCAGGCAGAAGGGGTGGAAGTAAAAAACGGAAAAGTGAATTTAAAAATATACGGAATTTCAGGATGAGGAAAAACGGAAAGCTTTCCGGGATTATCCGTGACATATGGCACACAGGGAACATTGTAAGGATTTGGTAACCGGAAGGCTGTGCGGGGATATCCGCGCATAAAAGGACATTATTTTTCCAGGATTCCCAGGATATAGTTTACGGTTTCCAGCCATTGTTCTTCGTGGGAAATGGCTGCAGTACCATCGCCCTTCTGTTCACCATAGCTGCCAAACCATGCGTGATTGCCGCCGGTAATAACGTGTTCCCCATAGACCTGCGGCATGAATTTGCGGCTGCTTTCTACTTTATCTATATTTAAGACTCCGTCCTCACTCCCATATATGGATAATACAGGGAAAGAAGCATCGCTTAAATCTTTTGCGGAATAAGAAGCAAGGAGTACCAGACCGTCAAATGCACTGCTATGACCGGCTGCGTAGTCTGCCGCCATTGCACCGCCGAGAGAATGACCGCCGATGTACCAGTGTTCATAATCGTATTTTTCCATAATATTTTCTGCTTTTCCAGATCCTAAAAAAGCAAGATTACACGGCATTTTTACTAAAAAGCAGTCGATGCCGGATTCAGAAAACATATGCATAAGAGGTGCATATGCACTTGCTTCGACTTTTGCACCGGGATAAAAGATTAAGGCAGAATTTTCCCCGCTTCCGTCGAAGAACCATCCATCAGAAAATTGGGCTACAGTTACAGTGTCGGAAGAAGTGAGTGCATCCGATACATCTTCCGCATGATAGTAAATATTGACATAAACAATGCAGACCACTGCAAAGATCAGAAGCAGCAGTAAGATTAGTTTTAAGACAAAAGCTTTCTTTTTTTTCATTTTATATATTTCCTTTCCATAAAATAATGCCGATAATAATAATACCAGGGCAGAAAAGGTATGCATCGATGATACCTTCTGGTTATTAATCATATGATAGATTGGAAAAAAAGTCAAATGTTTCAGGGAGGGGCGGAATTATGATACCAATATCAGGAACGATAACAAATGCGGTAAAGTATCAGGTTATGAACAGTAAATGGCAGCAGAAAAAAGACAGCGGTCATGCTCTGTCAAAAGAGGAACGCAATGAGCGGGAGAACTGGACAGAGGAAGATTATCTGATTGCGGATTTTGAAGAGCAGGCGGCGAAGAACAGGGAAGCCTCCAAAAATACGGAGATTAAGAATAAAATCATGTCGGGTGCGGCATTAACACAGGAGGAAATCGAATATCTTGAGAAGAATAATCCCGAGGATCTGAAGAAATACCGGGAGATTAAGGCGGAACGAAAGGCCTATGAAGATAAGTTAAAGAAGTGCAAGACAAAGGATGAGGTAGAACGGGTAAAGACAGAAACAATGGGAGAATATATGTCATCCCTGAAATCTGTGGTAAACAATCCGAATATACCCAAAGCGGCGAAGCTGGCAAAAGCACAGGAAATGCTGACAAAGACAAATAATATACAGGAAGTGCATCTGAAATTTGTACAGTCCGAAAGCTATCAGAAGCTGCCGACAGAAGCCGAAGAGGCGGAAAAACGGGAAAAGGAAAGAGAACTTGAAGATGCAGAGAACAGGATTGAATCCGGGAAGACAGAGCCGGATCAGACGATGAAGGATGAGAACGAAACAGAAGATACCAAAGATACCGGAAATATAAAAGAAAACGATGACCATAACCATAACATGGACGAGGTCCAGGAAGATGACGCAAGACGTGTCATACAGGAACTCTACCGTCAGGTAAAAGAGGAAGCTGACAGTACCGGACTGACGGGAAATGCGCAGACGGAAAAACGAAAAGGACAGAAGGTGAATGTGAGGCTTTAAGCTTCACATTCACCTTCTGTCTGTTACAGAGTATTTATAAAATCATTGATAAAATACAGGGCGACTCCAGCAGCGGCGGTATATTCGCCGAGTCTGCTTACCTGAAGATCCTTCTTATCCAGAGGAAACGGAGTAGCGGCATTTATCTTGCTCAGCAGATAGGACTGTACATTTGGGGTAAAATAGGAGGATAAATATCCGCCGATAATGACCGGACCGTCAATAATCAGATTCAGATTCCGGATAGCAAGTGCAAGCATGGAAAGATATTCGTCCCAGATACGGATGAGAGAAAAATCTTTGTTCTTCTTCAGATTTGCAAGAAAGTCTGAAACAGGCATTTTTGAAACTGACTCAAGTGCTGACACGGAACAGTATGCATCAAAACATCCGCGGCTTTTACAGTAACACAGAGGACCTTCCGGATTCAGGCAGATATGCTCCACAGAACCGCCGTGATTTTTACTGCCGTGGTGGATCTGATGTCCGGTAATCACAGAACCGCTCAGACTTTCATTCAGAAGCAGGACAAGGGCATTTTCCAGAGCCGGATTTGTCCATAATTCCCAGGCAGCGGCAGCCGCAGAATCTTTTTCCAGATGACACGGAAAAGAAAGCCCTGTTGAAAATCCGGAAAGAAAGGCATCCGGATCTTCCGGGTAGAGCCGGTCAGAAAGACTGAAGGAAATACCGGAAATTTTACCGGAATTCAGATTTTCCTGTTGTATAAAATCCATAATCTGCTGTACGGCAGATTCATAATAATGGTCACTGTTTTCATAATCAGCAGGGACGGATCCGGCTGCCAGTAAATCTCCATATAAATCGACGGCAGTCAGAAGCAGACGGTTATTTTCAATCTGGACACCGAGTGCAATGCGGGTGTCCGGGATAATGCGGATTACTTTCCGGTTTCTGCCGGCAGAGGTTTTCTGAAAGCTGCTGCGGTCAATCAGTCCTTCCTGTTCCAGTTCGGAAAGATTCTGGCTGATGGTGGACAGACTGATGTGCAGTTCATCCGCTATCTGCTGGCGGAAAGTTTCTCTGTGTTCATGGATAAAGCGGTATATTTTATTCTTATTTCCCTGTTTCTGACTATGTTCATTCATAAAAAATTCTTCTCCTTAGAAATTCTCGTTTACTCTTTCAGGCTGGTCTTTATACTTTGAGCTTTGGCATTATTTTAATACATGAATCGGAAAAAAGCAACAAAAAAGGCTTTACACATGGGATAAAGTAATTGACGATATAAGATATATAATTAATATTGATAACAACGTGTAAAATTTAATAGCATATTGTCATTGGAAAAATTTTAATTACGGGAAGGAGCAACAAAATGAAAAATTTGAAAATGAGCCAGAATATTACAATAGGTATTATGCTTATTGTAGCAGTCTGCATGGGTCTGCTGTATTTTATATCCAGTAGCGAAATGAATATGATTATGAAGCAGTCTGAACGAACAAAGAGCGAAAATGCATTATTATCACAGATGTGTTTGATTGAGGAATATGTGAAGCATAATGAAGATCTGCTGACGGAGTTCAGTAAAGCACCGGCAGTAAAGGAACTTTTGAAAGATGTGGATAATCAGGACAAGCAGGAGACTGCACAGCAGTTTATCAGAGACTCCTATGAAAGTCTGGATAATTGGGAAGGTCTCTATATTGGGGAGTGGGATACACATGTTGTCGCACATTCAAATGAAGCAAATATAGGTATGACAACGCGTACCGGTGATGCATTAAAGTCTCTTCAGGATGCAATGACACAGAGAAATGGATTGTATGATGCAGGAATTATTGTTTCGCCGGCTTCTAAAAAGCTGATATTATCCATGTATTGTCCGGTATATGATACTGACGGAAAGACGATTCTTGGTTATGTAGGAGGCGGTCCGTATGCGGAAGAATTGAAGCAGATGCTGGACAAAACGAGTACAGACGATCAGACATTGAAATATTGTATGGTTAATGTTGCGTCTAAATTACATATTTTTAATGAGGATGAGTCGCTGATGGGAACAGAAGTGACAGATGATATGTTATTGTCTGTGATTGATGCCATTTCAAAAGATCCATCCGTTGAACAGGGGGAGGTAAGTTATGAGGATAAAACAAACGGAAAAATGCTGGTAAATTATCAGTATATGAGAGATTATCAGTGGGCAGTAGTTTCTTACGATAGTGAGGCAAATATTTATAAAGATATAAAGAATACAATGAAAACACTTGGAATCTGTTGTATTATCTTTATTGTGATAATAAGTCTGTTGTCTATGTTTTTGATACAGCAGGCGGTACGACCTTTAAAATATGCAGAAAAGTCAATTATCAATCTTAAAAATCTGAATTTGACAAAAAGTGAAAAGCTGAATTCATGGATTGGGAAGAAGAGTGAAATAGGAGGAATAGCGACAGCACTCGATTCACTGTATGATTCACTGGGAAAGATGGTGGATATACTGAATCATTGTTCTGATTCCATGAATGAATCGGCGGGAACTATGGAAAATTCAGCAGCGGTGCTGGTGCAGTGCGTTACAGAAAATTCAGATTCTACGGTAAAATTTGCTGAGCATACGAAAAGCGTGAATAATGCCGTTGAGCATGTAAATGGTACTGTGAAAAATATGAAACAGTCCGTTGTTAATGTAGAACATCAGATTGAACAGGGTAACATGAGAAGTGGAGAATTGCTGGCACACATTAATGAAATGCAGAAGACAGCACAGGAGTCACTGGATAAGACAAAGGGACAGATTGTAAGCAATAAGAAATCAATAGATGAAGCGATTGAAAATCTGAAATCACTGGTAAGGATTGATGAGATGGCAAATCAGATTCTGGAAATTACAAGTCAGACAAATCTTTTGTCTTTAAATGCTTCTATAGAAGCAGCAAGAGCCGGTGAAGCAGGAAAAGGATTTGCTGTAGTAGCTGGTGAAATAGGAAATCTTGCAACGGATTCATCGAAGACAGCAGTTGAGATACAGCAGATATGTAATGAAACAAAGGATAATATTACCAGAGTACAGGAATGTTTTGCACAGATAGTACAATTTCTGGAGGAAGATATACAAAACCAATTATATCATTTTACTGGAGCAACACAGGAATATTATGAGTCAACACAGGATATTAAGAATATTATATCTGAGATATCACAGATATCATGTTCATTTGTCAATGCAGTAGACACCATAGAGAAGGAAATAACAGCAGTATCTGATAACCCTGATTCGGAGCAGACGGACAGTCAGACAATTATTGAAAAAGCAAAGCAGACAGAAGAAACTACAAGACAAATGACAAAAATAGTCAGTGATAATAAAGAAAATGCAATGGCAATCAGTCAGATTGTACAGCGTTTTAAAAAGTAGCCTGTTTGGATAAATAAAAGGATTGTATAGAATTACTTTTTGCTGTATAATGAAAAAATGTAATGAGGCATATAACTTTTCAGAAGGAGAGTGGATAAATATGAGAAAAGATTTTGGAGCAAAGCCGACCGTATATCCTATGCCGGTTCTTATGATTGCAACCTATAGCGATGATGGAACACCGGATGTTATGAATGCAGCCTGGGGAATGATTACGGACGCATCAGAGATCACCATCAGTTTATCAGAGCATAAGACTACGGAAAACCTTCGTAAAAAAGGTGCATTTACCGTAAGCATGGCTACCGAGGAAACCGTAGTGGCATGTGATTATGTTGGAATTGTATCAGCGAAGGATGAGCCGGATAAATTTGCAAAAGCAGGATTTCATGCAGTAAAGAGCGGTAAGGTGGATGCACCATTGATTGAAGAGCTTCCTATGGCACTCGAATGTACCGTAAAGTCCTATGAAGATGGAATATTAACAGGAACGATTGTAAATGTGACCGCGGACGAAAGCATTCTTACAGATGGAAAGATTGATCCTGCCAAATTAAAACCGATTACATTTGATCCGGTGAACAATGCATATATCGGACTTGGACAGAAGGTCGGAAATGCATTTCAGGATGGAAAAAAATTAAAATAATAAATAGTAAAAGGAATGGAAAGATGAATATTGTTTGTTTAGATTTAGAAGGTGTATTAGTACCAGAGATTTGGATTGCATTTGCAGAAGCAAGCGGAATCCCTGAATTAAAGAGAACAACAAGGGATGAACCGGATTATGATAAGCTGATGAAATGGAGACTTGGCATTTTAAAAGAGCATGGACTTGGTCTGAAAGAGATTCAGGAAACGATTGCGAAGATTGATCCGATGCCGGGTGCAAAGGAATTTCTCGATGAATTAAGAAGTATAACACAGGTAATCATTATCAGTGATACATTTACCCAGTTTGCAGGTCCGCTGATGAAGAAACTCGGCTGGCCGACCATCTTCTGTAATTCACTGGAAGTTGCAGAAAACGGAGAAATTACCGGATTTAAGATGAGAATTGAAAATTCCAAATTAACAACGGTAAAGGCATTACAGTCCATTGGTTATGATACCATTGCAAGCGGTGACAGCCATAATGACCTGGGCATGATTCAGGCAAGCAAAGCCGGATTCTTATTCAGAAGTACAGAGCAGATCAAAAAAGATCATCCGGAACTTCCTGCATATGAGACCTATGAAGAACTCATGGCAGCGATTAAAGCAGCATTATAAAGTACATAGTGATAAAAGCCGGCAGGAATCCTGCCGGCTTTGTAGTTAAATTCAAGGTTGCTTTTCGGGACTTTAAGAGATATACTATATCAGTAACTCTGACAAAAAACGACAAATTCAGACGTTAAAACCAGGTAATTGCAAAACACTTAAATTTTTGTAAATGTATATGCAAATGAAACATTACACGAAGGCACGCTCTCGCTACATTCGGCTATGGCACTAGGGAATCTTCCCGGTTTACCGGGTCCCTCCCTAGTGCGTGGGTAGCGGTACTAAATACCGATTGTACTAAGGAATCTTCCCAATAAATTGGGTCCCTCCTTAGTACCTACCTCATAGTACCTTCTTAGTAATTGTTCAATTTGCATATACAATAAACATAGATTATGAGTTTCGCAATTACCTAACATTAAAATACACGAGAGGAGAAGATAATTGTGAGGAAGAAGATACTGACGATAATGGCAGTTCTGTTTGCATTGTGTGTGATAGGATTTATTTATAAACTGCAGACGGATTATTATGTAAAGTTTGATGCTAAGATACCGGATATGGTGACGGTGGAATATGGGGAGAAGTTTGAGATGCCGGAGGTTCATGCCGTGGCGAAGCATTATCTGCTGGGAAAGAAAAAAGATGTGGAAGTGAGTACAGAAGGAACAGTGGATGAAAGTAAGATCGGGGAATATAAGATCGTATTTTTGGCGGAATACCGTAAGAAAGAGATTCATGCAGAGATGAATGTGAAAGTCACAGACAGCCAGAAGCCGGTTCTTACCATGCTCGGCGAAGCTGAACAGACGATAGAAGCAGGGATGGATTACGTGGAAGCCGGATATACGGCAGATGATAATTATGACGGGGACCTGACCGGCAAGGTAAAGACAGATGGGGAAGTGGATGTGAAAAAGACAGGAGATTATGTCCTGACTTATACGGTTGAGGATTCTTCGGGAAATAAAGCGGAAGAGAAGAGAACTATTCATGTAGTTGATACAACTGCACCCATTATTACTCTGGCGGGGGAAAATACGGTGTATGTCCAGAATGGGGAAAATTATACGGAGGCAGGATATATGGCACAGGACGGCTGTGACGGAGATATCACGGATCGGGTGACGGTTTCCGGTGATGTGGACACATCCACTGCCGGCAGCTATATTCTGACTTATGAGGTAAAGGATTCCTCCGGAAATGAAGCATCTATGCAAAGGACAGTCAGGGTATATGCACCGGTTCAGGTCAATACAGTAGATCCGGGAAATAAGGTGGTATACCTGACCTTTGACGATGGGCCGGGACCATATACGGCACAGCTTTTGGATGTTCTGGATAAATACAATGTAAAGGCAACCTTCTTTGTGACCAATACCAGACCGGATTACCGGACTATGATTGCGGAAGAGGCGAAGCGGGGACATACTGTGGCGATTCATTCGGCTTCGCATGTATATTCACAGATTTACCAGAGCGAGGACGCATATTTTGCGGATCTGGAAGAGATGAACCAGATTATCATTGAACAGACAGGACAGGGTGCGCAGATCATCAGATTCCCGGGCGGCTCGTCCAATACAGTCAGTGCAAAGTATTCCCGGGGCATTATGAGCAGACTGGTAAAAGATGTTGAGGCAAGAGGATTTCTATACTGTGACTGGAATGTGTCGAGCGGTGATGCCGGCAGCAGGCCAATTAGTACACAGCAGGTAGTCCAGAATGTAACGGAAGGTATGCAGAAGAATAATGTATCCATTGTATTGCAGCACGATATTAAAGAATTCAGTGTCAATGCGGTAGAGCAGATTATTCAGTGGGGACTGGCAGAAGGTTACACTTTTCTGCCGCTTTCAACCAGTTCACCGATGTCACATCATGGAGTAAATAACTGATGAAACTGGCATTGATAGAAGATGATGATATTCAGGCGGAATATTATGCGTAAAAGAGGGCATTGCACAAAGCAATGCCCTCTTTTTAAATCTTATATAAATCTTTTAGTGTCAGCAGTGTGCTTCCTTCGTTTTTGGCACGTTCTATGACCGGATTGGTAAAACCTGATTTGCTGAAAAAGAACAGATATTTTTCTTTGACATTTGTAAAAATATTTGATGCAGTGACTAAATCATCATATTCTTCCATGAGTAGTATCTATAGTATATGCTGTTTTCACATTTTTTACAAGAAGATTTCCCAGAAAAAATCCCTTTTCTTGTAATTTCAGTCAGGTTTGGTATAATGGAGAAAAAGAATGAGAAAGAAGGATGCAGAATGTTAAAGATAGATTTAATTACCGGATTTTTAGGAGCAGGAAAGACTACTTTTTTGAAAAAATATGCAAAATATTTCATGGAGAAGGGGCAGAATATTGGAATACTGGAGAATGATTTTGGTGCAGTGAATGTAGATATGATGCTGCTGCAGGACTTGATGGGTGAACAGTGTGAAATCGAGATGATCGCAGGGGGCTGTGATAAGGAAACGCATAGAAGACGGTTTCGTACAAAGCTGATAGCAATGCGGATGTGTGGGTATGACAGAATACTGGTGGAGCCGTCCGGTGTGTTTGATGTGGATGAATTTTTTGATATTTTGAGAGACGATCCATTGGATCAATGGTATGAAATTGGAAATGTGATTGCGATAGTGCCGGCAAATCTTGAACATGAGTTATCGGAAAGTGCAGATTATATTCTTGCTTCCGAGGTGGCAAATGCAGGAAAGATTTTATTCAGCCATGCCGATGAAACGGAAAAGAACAGGATAGAGGAAACACTGACGCATTTAAATCATGCATTGGAGCAGATTCATTGTGGAAGAAAGATAGAGATGGGGGATGTCTGGTGTGGAAATCTGGAAGAACCTGGGGCAATGGATCTGGATGTGATATCGCAATGTGGATATGAGCTTGAAAGTTATGAAAAGATGGATCTGGAGAAACATCAGGGATTTGAATCCGTCTATCTTATGGATATGCACTTTTCCGAGAAGGATTTGAAAGAATTTGTGGATAAAATCATGAAAAATACAAAGTGTGGGGATATCTTCCGCGTGAAAGGATTTTTTCAGGAAGAGGGAGAATGGAGAGAATTAAATGCGACGAAATCAGGAATGAACATAAAGCAGATCGGGGAGGGGCAGGATGTTATTATTATCATTGGATCCGGTCTGAGTGAGGAGAAGATAAGGGAGGAGTTATGAAAATCGTAATATGTGATGATCAGAAATATATATGTGAAGAGGTTAGTCTGCTGTGTAAAGAATATTTTTTGAAGAGAGAGAAAATCTGTGAAATATACTGCTGTTCATCAGGAAAAGAGTATTTAGAATGTGGAATAGAACCGGATATTTTATTTCTGGATATAGAACTGGGTGACATGACAGGGATTGAGATTGCAGATATGACTGCACTTGGCATGAAGGAAACATACATTATATATATTAGTAATTATGTTGATTATATGCAGCAGATAATTGATATCAATGTTTTAGGTTTTTTGGAAAAGCCACTTACGGAATCCAAAATAAACAATATTCTGGATAAATTTTTCCGCAGAAAAGAGGATTTACAGTGTATTTATAAAAGTACAGAAACAAATATTCTGGTAAAAGATGTGATTTGTATAAAAGCAGAAAGCAGTTATAGTAAAATAATATTAAAAAATGGACATAGTGTACTTGTTAGAAAAGGATTAAATCAGTGGGAAAAAGAATTGAAAAAATATTCATTTTACCGAATTCATCAATCATGGATTGTTAATCTGAGATATATTATAAAATATAATTCTGCAAAAGCAATTATATATCTTCCGAATATGGAAATATCAGTTTCAAGGCGTAAAAAAGGTGATTTTGAAGATATATATGCAAATTTTCTGAGAAGGAAAAGGTAGTGAAAATGGGAGATTTTATAGCAGATATTGTAAATTTATTTTTACTCGGTTATCTATTCTGCCTATGGGATAAAAGAACAGAGGGAAAGAAACTGGGAATAATTATCCTGGTATGGGCAGGGATTCTGTGCATACCACAACAGATACATATTATTAATAAGTCGCTTTTTGCCCAATTTGTATTTGTGTGGATATTGGCAGAAGGAAAGTGGTTTCAAAAAGCAGTATGGTTCATACAGATGCAGATGATTATTTTAGGATTGGATTTCCTTGTAATTGATATTATGGTTCTGGGTAAAAAAATAACAAATATCAAGGTCAGCCAGTTGCTTATAACAAATATGGCAGTATATATAAGATTTATAATAATACTTGTTCTTTTCTTTTTACTGCGAAACCGAAGAAAAGAGACAGGGAACATAATAAAAAATTTATCGTATAGGATGGCATTATATATTTTTGGAACTATGGTAATAACACTTTTGACATTAGGAATTACTCAGGTATATGTGCTGGGTAATCGTTCAGAAAAATTAGTAAAAGCAATGCCGGTTTTTATATTGTTAGTTGAAATTTTGCAATTTGTATTATGTATCTTAGTTCAGAAAATAGTATATGATAGAAAAAAATTGGAACGAATCAGCCGGATGAATGAATATTGTGTAGAAATCCAGGAAAAAAATTATTCAGAAATTAATCGAAAAAATAATGATCTGAGGAAGTTTCGTCATGATTATCAGGAACACATTTATGTTATGCAAAAACTGGTAAAAGAAAATCATATAGAGGAGCTGAAGGAATATATTGAAAGTCTGGGGCAGAAACAGGAGAGTGTTTCTTATATAAGAACGGGCAATGCTATTGCTGATGCTGTAGTAAATCAAATGTATGAGATGGCAGTAGAAAAAAATATATCTTTTGAATATACTGGAAAATTTCCACAGACCGTAAATCAGACAAATAAAATGATATTATGTTCAGTATTGTATAATGCATTAAAAAATGCAGTAGAAAATGCAGAAAAATCAAATATACCTGAAAAGAATATATATATGAATGTAGAGGCGGATTTTGAAAATGGATGGAATATTATAGAAATTATTAATACAGCAAATGAGCCGGTAGTAAAAGATGGGAAATTGCTTTCAGGTAAGAACGATGTCCTAAATCATGGAATTGGAATTGATAATATAAGACTGGCAATGGATGAATGTGAGGGAAAAATGGAATGGTATTACGAAGAGGGAAAGTTTCATCTGCTGCTATATTTTTTGAGTGATGCAGAAATGTTTGATGTGTAATTGACCGAATACTACAAAAAACGACCGAATACTGCAAAATAATTGACAGCGAAAATTATGAATGATATGCTTGATATAGATAATTATCAATAATAGGGAAAGGGGAAAGAGCATCGATGCAAATAGAAAATCATGATAAATCAAATTTCAGCAAGTGATTTTATGGAATGGATACAAATACTTTTTGGAAAAATTAAATAATAAGGAGATAGACATTAAATGAAAATAAAAATGAAAAAAATAGTAGGAACAATAACAATAATAGGAGTGATAGTATCATCTTCAATGGCAGGAGTATATGCAGCAGCTAGAACAGCGTATTTCAGTAATCGAACAGTGACTCCATCTTATTCAGAAACCATTACAGGAATTACTGTACAGAATGCAGGTAAACATTCTATGGTTATGAGAATCAATAGTGTATCTTCAGCAGGAACGTTTTATATTACTATGCCACAGAGAAGAGCTGATGGAACATATGGAGGCGGTGCAGGAATAAATGTTAAGGTAGGTACGTTGTCAACAGCAGCACCACTTTCATTACAGTTAAATAGTGGTTCACATCATTTAAAATTAACTGGTGGTAGTGGAATTAATATGGTAACTAAATATTTAGAAGCATCTTTTTAATTAAATAATGATGTAAAATATAGGCAGGAAGCAATAATAGCTTCCTGCTGCTATGAGGTGTATATGCAAAGAAAAACTCTTATTAAAGCAGCAATATTAATTATTTGTACTATAACATTTTTTGTAAGTGTATCGCTTATAAAGAATAGTCATAAGAAAGAACATTATTATGCAGAAGAAAAGCAATTAAATTATGAACAGTATCTTTCAGATTATGCAACAGGGGATGTAATAACTTTTCAGGAATGTATTGGATATACCGGAACAACAAGTCCGGAAAATCTGGATTATATTATGGTTGCAACGGCAGATAATAATTTTTTTTATTTTATGGATGATGAACAAAAACAACAGATTTATAAGTTGTTTAATGAGGCAGCTTATTATGATAACCGTTTGGATTCAAGCCGGTTAGGTGGAAAATCAGGCGGAACAGAGTATAAATTTAATGGGTGTGTAAAATTTATTAATGAAAGTCAGGAAACTTCAATTAGTTTTTTATTTTATGATACATTGGCAAAAGATACAAAAGTGTGTATACCGAGAGAAGTAATAAGTACAGAACCTTTAAATTATGTTGAAGGTGATGGATGGCTTGAAAAGTACATATATTATGGATTTCTGGTTAAAGCTGAATTATGGGCGGAACTTCAGAAAATTTTGAATGAAGTTCCGGTTATTACAATGGAAGAAATTATAGAGTTAACAAAAGATGGGAGAGTACCACAGATAGAAGAAATATATAGATATCAGCATGAGGTTTTATACAGCAGTACAGTGTTTGATGAGGGAGAAGATGCTTATGATATTTATCGTATGAATATACAAAATTCAGATAAATATTTAATTGTAAAAAGCATGTGTACAGGAACAGAAAAGGAAACCTGGTTTAATATTGGAGTAGTAACTATTATGAATGCAGATGGGACGGAAGATAAGGAGTTATATAATGTAGGGGATGCAACAACACTTCGTCCCTATGAATGAATAAAACAGGAAAAGGAGAGTAGGAAATGAATTGGCTTATAAATAGAAAAAAATATAAACCATTTATATATATAATTACAATAGTTGTATATGCTGCAAATATGGCATTACTAATGATATGTGTCCGGTTTGCATATTGCATTATAAAAGGAATACAGACAGACTGGTATAAAAAGGCGGAACTGACGGCAAGCAGAGATGATATGTTTTTTGCGGATAAGTCACAAGTGGTATTTTTTACATTAGCGATAGTTTTTGTGTTTATCATTTTATTTGCACTTCTTGTTATTTTAGGGTATCGCAGACTTCTTTTGGAAAATATGAAAAGAGATACAGCAGTATTGTTTATTCAGGGATATAGAGAAGAAAAAATATTATTGTTTTTCATGACGGATGTTATGGCAGATATATTGATAAGTATTCCACTGGCAAATTTATTTATGAGTATTATAATTATAAAGATATGTGAAAATAGTATGTATCAGACAATTTTTGCACAGGAGGAAAGAAAAATTCTTTTTATAGCAGGTTATTTAGTTATTCCGATTATAGTGTCAGCCTGTGCATTTTTTGTTCAGACAAAGATATGGATTAAAAAAATGTATCAACAGGGCTTGGCTCAAATGACCAGACAGGGGATATAAAGTGAAATGAGAGGAAAGGAGGCAGATAATGTTTTTTAAAATAAAGTCACTGGCAGGACTGGTTAGAAAAAATAATAAAGGAAGAAAAAAATATAAAAAGCTGGTAAGTTTTTTGATGATAGTTTGTTTTATCATATGTACAGCAGTGGACTGGACGATTATTTCATTAAAAAAAAGTATGGAAGATATTGCAGAAAAACCATTGGCAAGGCAGTTGGAAGTTATGGATAACACAAAAGAAGGAGAACTATATCAGCAATTAAAGGATGGATTGGAACAAGAAGCCGGAGTAGGAGATGTTACATGGCTGATTCCATTTACACAATCTGCCTGGAATAATACAGAAGAAATATTATATCAGAAGAATGTGGATATAATGTTAGCAGCATTTTTTAGCGGAATAAAAGAATATATTATTTCAGGGGATAAAGAAAAATTGGAAAAGGGAGAGATTTTAATTCCTGAATATATATATGGGTTGGGAGATTTAAGTAATTATGAATATATAAGTGGAAAAGAGCTTGTTGGAAAACAAATTAGCATAAGTGTAACAAATTATAATCTGAATACGGAGGATACATATACATTCTATGTGGTTGGGACATATGATAATATACGTTCATCATGTATGAATGATTTGTTTTTTATTAATGATGAAGAAGCTGATGAAATATATACGGCTATGAACAGGGGATGGGAAAAGCAGATTGCAGAGATAGCAAGAAAATATAGTGAAGAACTAAAAGATAATCCAGATATGCTTAATCAATTAGCACAAAATCCATATACACGGCATTATATTGGTATATATGTAAAACCAGGTTATTCTGTAGATTCTGTAAAGCAGGAGATTGAAAAAATTTGTGGTCAAAAAAGTTTTGAGATGCAGGAAGCAGATGAAAATCTTGTACAATATTATAATATGATACAGGAGATTTGCAGGTTGATATTTGTTATGCTTTTGAGTGTATTGGGAGTAAGCACAATTATTATGCTGATATCTGATATAAAACGAAGAGAGACGGAGATATTTGTGTGGAAAACAATGGGGTATAGAAAAAGAGATATTATGTATATGCTTGTAATGGAGCATTTGGTTTTGGTTATAAAAGCATTTCTGACAGCAATAATAGTATCTGTGGTTTTTGTTTTTGCAGTTAATTATGTAATTCAAAATTGCCTGCCGTTCTACAGGAGAACCATAGTAATTCAGTGGCAGGGTAATACATTATGGATGATAGGAGCAATATTAATGGTGTCTGCTGTAATTGCTATCATAGTAGCAGGATATGGTATTGCATATGGCAAAGAAGCAGAGAGAAAATATCTGTAAAATGAAAAGTAAAGGAGACAAAGGCATGGATGTAATGGTCGAGATAAAGAATTTAAGCAAAACATATGATGGAAAAAATATGGTATTAGATAAGTTTTCATATATATTTGATAAGGGGAGATTTTATGCAATTATGGGGCGCTCTGGAGCTGGAAAGTCAACTTTATTAAATATTATTGGTACAATAGATTGTATAACAGAGGGAGAAGTTTTAGTTGCAGGAAAAAATGTGACGGGATTAAAAGAAAAGGAAAAGGCAGAACTACGAAAAAAAAATATTGGATTTGTGTTTCAGGGATTTTATCTGAATCCATATCTGAGTGCGGAAGAAAATGTTATTGTACCAATGCGGATAAACAAAGATATTTCAATAAAAGAAAGAAAAAATATTGCAGAAAAGTTATTGATAGATTTTGGTGTGGAAAATCTAAAAGATTGTTTGCCGTCACAGATGAGTGGTGGAGAGCAACAAAGAGTATGTATTGCAAGAGCATTGGCAAATAATCCGGATATTATTTTGGCAGATGAACCGACCGGGAATTTGGATGAAGAAAATGAAAAAATCGTATTTTCGTATTTAAAGGAACTTGCAACGCAAGGTCATACTGTAATTGTGGTTTCCCATAATGAAGCGGTAAAAAATTATGCAGATGAAGTTATAAATATGTAACAGAATCATTCACCAATCCTGCTCTTACTTAATATTATAATTTAAAATGAATTATAGTGAGCAAAGTATGTTTCAAAATAATTGCAGAGAAAGATATGGATTAAATTTAAAAGATATTATGATGAGAAAACCGGATGCAGCGGCAGAGATAAAGGGCAGTGAGAATTATCCTGAAATTGTTGGAAAGGTGTGCTTTTATCAGACAGAATGAGGTGTTCTGGTTAAAACTGAGGTCTGGGGATTGCCAAAATCCGGATGATTTTCACTCATAGCCTTCCGGGGATCCCGGAGCGAAAATTGCATGTGGAAAAATAAGAAGAGTGTAGATGCAGCTTGTGCATACTGCTTAAAAGAAGTATAATAATTAATAAGATACTTAAAGAGGGCAATAATAAGGAAAAACAATTATGTTAAAAAAATTATTCAGAAACGGATCGGCGGATATACTGGTAATGATTAGTCTGGGACTGGTTTTTGTCATTTTATTCTATTTGATTCCATTATTTTCCACACTGGAAAAAATTCAAAGAAAAGCAGACGGATATCAGTGTGAAAAATATTTTGAAGTTCAATTTGCATCGTATAACAGTGAAGGAATACTTGAAGTAGATGAGGAGAAAGAACAACAGCTCTCGTATCCTGATTTTGAACAGTTCTGGGAGAAACTCGAGGGTATTTCTACGGGAAATATATATCTGTATACGAGCATAGATGTTGTTAAGAATGTTTCTTTTTATACCGGGAAGCTGCTTGTGAAAAGAAATGAAGCGGTATTGGAAAAATTTCTGGATGCGGGGGATGAAGCAGCATTTGCAATTTCGCCGGTGCTGGATTCGTATGTGGATGGAGAGTACATTCAGATGGGTGATGTAACATGTCATATCGATGGTTATCTGACAAAGAGCGAACAGCAGATATGTGCATTTTATGCAGATATGGAAGCATTATCAGAGGAACAGAGGGAATATTTTAAGGAAGAAATCTATCAGACGTTTAAAGAAGGAGCGATGATATTTTATCTTGCCGGTGAAAATGATATCAGTTCAGCGGAAGAGGTATTCCGGGATATCTGCGGGAGTTTTCATGCGGAAACAGAGGATGTGACCGAAGATATCAGCACGCAGACCAGTCAGGAGAAATCGGTTTATAGTATGATAAATAAATATGCACTGCTCCTGTGTCTGATGCTTGCAGTGGTAAATGCTGTGAATGTTACACAAAATTATGTGAAGAGAAAGACGGAAGAATATGCGGTACGGAAAGCATATGGATATACGGATATGCAGATTCTGCTGATAAATATGAAAAATATGGGAAAAGATTTTATCATTGCAATTCCTGCCGGACTGTGTGTTCTGGCGGGAATACATAGCATAGAGAAGAATATGTTCGGAACTGTATATGACAATCCATTTACATTGGTACAGATTTTATGTCTGCTGGCGGCAGGCATTGCAGTTTATTTCCTGACACAGTGGTTTGCATTAAGAAGAATAATGGGAATTGATCCGGCAGCAATTATACAGTCAAAAAATGATTAACAGACGGAAGAGAGAAGGGAACAAAAGAGTTGAAACAGAGATATAAAATAAAACTGGCAGTTGATTATCTGAGGCAGAATAAGTTAAAAAATACGATGTTGTGTATTCTGATTATATTATGTTTTCTGCTTACAGGCATTGCCGTGATGTATGCGGGTGAGGTAAAATATTGCGAAACGTCGGCACAGTCTGTCTTGAAATATGGAATATCAGGAACCGGAATTATTACGGTGGATATTGAAAATGGTGGAGATAATGATAAAATGATGTTATTTCTGGATGATTTAAAAAATGACGAAAATATTTATGCGGCAGGGAACTGGTCTTATGGGGCGACTGCTTCCGGCTGGGCAGAGGAGCTGGCAAAGATACAGGGACAGCATAAGTACAGTCTTGACAATAATTCTTACGGGAATAACGGAATGTTGGAACTGATTGGAATAAATCCGCAGGCATTAGATCTGTTTCAGTTTAAAATAGCAGAGGGAACTTCTCCGGATCAGTTAAAGATGGAAGAAAAAAATGAGTATATGCTGTACCTCGGTTCTGCCTATAAAGGGATTGAAGTGGGAAAATATTATGAAAATCAGGTCGGGGAAAAGACGATACGGTATAAAGTTGCAGGTATCCTGGAAAAAAATCAGCCTGTTCTGATTCCGCATCTTGAGCTTCTCACGGAAAATGCCAGAACATCTGTTTATCCATCCGAGTATGCGGTTATTCTTGTGTCGGATGACGGACTGTATGATAATACCATCTTATTTTCCTATAATAAGAAACATTTTGAGGATGTAAAAAAGACAATTTCGCAGTTAAAACAAAAATATGATTTCCAGTGTGATATCACAAAGGTATCAGAGATTTTCCGGAATATCAATGAAGCAAATCAGGAAAGAATACATGTTATTGGGAAAATTGCGGTAATTATAATGCTGATTACGGTGGTATTAATCAATGGGCAGCATATTGCCAGATATATGGATCGGAGAAAAGAATATGGATTATTATATGCCCTGGGTGCCGGAAAAAGAGATATCATGTATATTATGATCTGTGAATCCATTGCATTGTATATAATTGCATGGATTATATCAGCAGCTATAATAGGGCTGTTTTTCGGTTATTTCTTTTTGACGGGGGACACCGGTGAAATTACATGGTATATGGAAAGAGATATTATACTGAAAAATATTCTGCCGTTGTTTTCCATGCTGGCGTTGGGTAACATCATTATTTCCGTGTCCGTTGTAATGGGAATGGTGGGAAGAAAGAAGCCGACAGAATTATTGGGAAAGGATGTATAAATATGTATATTGAATTGCAAAATGCCGTTAAGAAATATAAATCAGAAAATGTAGAAACACTGGCACTCAATGGAATTTCGCTTGGCATAGACAAGGGCGAAATGATTGCCGTGGCAGGGCCATCCGGTTCCGGAAAAACAACTCTGCTGAATATTATCGGGGGAATGGACAGGCTGACGGAGGGAAAATACCTGTTTCAGGGAGAAGATACCGGAACATACAATGACAGACAGTTAAATACATACAGAAAAGAAAATGTCGGGTTTATATTTCAGAGTTTTGAACTGATGAACCGTTATAATGTTTACGAAAATATAGAAATGCCGCTGCTTGTCAGAAATGTGAAAAACAGAAAGAAGCAAATAGAGGATTATATGGAAAAGCTGCATATTGCGGATCTGGCAAAGAAATATCCGTCACAGCTTTCGGGCGGACAGAAGCAGAGAGCCGCGATTGCAAGGGCATTGGTATATGAACCGGATATTATTCTGGGGGATGAACCGACCGGGGCATTGGACAGTGAAACAGCAGCGGAAATATTCGGGATATTAAAGAAGATACAGGAAGATGGAAAAACAATTATTATCGTAACACATGATCCGGTGATCGCGGGAAAATGTGAGAGAACGATACACATTGTGGATGGGAAAAACACTTGCCCTGATGGGGAGATGGGTATATAATAACTTTGTAAAAACTTGAACTTAATGAGAGAATCGAATCTGAACAGGAGAGGTTTTTGAGATGAAGTTAAAAAGAACAATGTTAAGGTTATTATTATTTTTCTCACTGCTTCCGGTTTGTATTTTTGGAATTGTATCTATTTATGAAACGAACCGGAAAATTGATGATATGACACAGTGTAATCTGGAGGCCGTGAGCCAGAATCAGATTGCCAGTATCCAGAATTTTGCAAAAGACCGTAAGAGCGAAATGGAAATGGTGGCGAATTATCAGCTGACGAAGGATGCGGTAAAGTATAGTAATGGAACATCGCAGACTCCGGTGGACAAGGCTTACCTGGACAGTGTTTTGCGGGAAAATCAGAAATACGGAACATTTGTGGCAAGTGTTTCTGTAATGGACAGTTCCTTTCATGTGGTTGGCTCCAGTGAGGAATACGAAATCAGCGGGATCAGTCAGTTAAAGGAAACAGATGAAAAGTTTCACACAGGAAGATTTATTATCGGAAATGTATATGAGCGGCAGACGGATGACGGTCTGAAGAAAATTGTACCTGCCTATATCGGGATCTATGATGGGGATGAAATCATCGGGTATGTGGCAGAGGAACTGGATACAGCATATTTTGACGAACTGCGTTTGAATATGGATTTCCTGGCAGACGGGACATTTTATCTGCTGGATGGCAATAATACCATTATTACGGCAGGAAATACTACGGAGCAGAAAAGCCTGAAATCATTTGTGACAAACAGTTCTGAAAGAAATGATTTTCATGAAAAATGGGTTGCCATTGACCATGAAGCCAATCCGAGTGGTGAGATTCGTTATAAATATGGTGGACAGAATTACATTACCTATTATGCCAATGTGGAAAATACCGACTGGTCAATCCGCGTAACAGAGAATCTGAGTGCACAGGAAGAAAGTGTGAAATCTTACAGTGTTCTGATCGTGGTTATTCTGGGAATACTGGCGGTTGGAGTTACGATTACAGAAGATTTTATGGCACAGAGAATATTGCATCCGATAGAAAATATCATGCAGACATTTCATCATATAAAGGAAACGCAGGATTATTCCTTGCGGATTCCGGTGACTTCCAATGATGAAGTGGGAAAAATGTCAGAAAGTATCAATGAGCTTTTGGAATATATCGAAGAAGAAAAGATTTATGAAAAAGCCATGCAGAGAAAATTAAAGGACCAGGCGGAAAATGATCCGCTGACGGGAATTAAGAATAAAAGGGCAATCGAAGAGAAAATACTCGATATGATAGAGGTGTCCGTGGAAACGGATAAACGGATTACACTTGGATTTCTGGATATTGATGACTTCCGTGATTTCAATACGAATTACGGACATCAGACCGGCGATGAGGTAATCCGGTTTGTCGCACAGGCTTTGAAGCAGAATATCAAAGGAGAAGCAGGACGAATCGGCGGGGACGAATTTGTATTTTGCTATGTCGGAAGAATAGAGCAGGATGAAATCATGAAAGAGGTAGAAAAAATGCTGGCGCATCTGAGGGATGGATATGAGGAACCGGTGAGCAGGAAGAAGATTCCGGTGCCATGCAGCATCGGAATCGTGACTTCCAACGGGGGTAAACTCGATTATATGGAATTAATCCGTAAAGCCGACCAGGCCATGTATGAGGCAAAGAAGAAGGGAAAAAATACATTTGTACTGATGAATGTATAATTAATAATTCTTTTAAAGTAAGTCTGTTTTCTCCCTAGTTCTGTAAAGAATAGATGGGTGCTGTCGCAAATAAAATACCGTTTGCAACAGGAAGTATCATCCATAATAAGGGCATCCTCTCTGTTTATGATATTTCGTATCAGCCTTTCCGCATTTTCAGCCGGAAGGTAAATTTTTTCGGAAACATTTTCTATCGGCTGAAGAATGTAATATACAGCCTGTTTCTTTGAACCATGGGTTTGCAATGGCATTTCTATCGTGTCTGTGATGCGGCATACTCCTGCACGCGGATGGACAACATAATCATTATTATTAAACATAGAATATCTCCTCATACAAAAGGAACTATCACATTCAACGAATCCCGGTGTGATAGTTCTGTTGACACAAAATTGCGTGAAATTAAATCTATTTTATTTTAACATAAAAAAATTTGCCGCAAATGTGAAAATGTATAAAAAATACATGAAATAAATTGGTAAAAACAGATAAAAATCAGTTCTAAAACTTAAGAAAAGATCGTATTATAATCTGTATGAAAAAGTTTTACAAGAGCTTTTAACTCGGACACACGGATATTATAAGTACCACATTCGATTTGGGAATAACTGCTCCGCGAGATATCAAGACCTTCGAGCTGTAACTGGACAACAACCTGTTCCTGTGTAAGCTTGTTCTGAATCCGCAGTTCACGCAGTCTGGAACCGATATTAATATCCTGTCTGATTTTCTGTGACATATCAGTATCTCCAATCAATATATTTGCAATGAATAAATTGCATTTCGTATTGATTTTAATTTGTCCGGAAGTTATAATTGCAATGAATAAATTGCAAAAAAATATATTAAACATAAATATGGAGATGTGATTATGAGAAAGCTTGCCGAACTTATCACGAATACATTACCCGGTGAAATTATAGTCTGCTGTTATAAGGAAGATTATCCCATCTGCAGCATAAATGATAAATTACTTGAGAAGTTAGGATACACAGAGGAAGAACTGACAGAAGCCACAGGGAATAAGATGATGAATCTGGTATATCCGGAAGACCGTGAGATGGTAAAACAGAATATCATACAGCAGTTATGCTGTAAAAAGGAATATGAACTTGAATTCCGCATTACAGGAAAAGAGAAAAATATCATATGGGTAAAATCAGCAGGAAGCATAGCGGATACGGAAGACGGCAGGATTCTGATCAACAGTGTGACGGATATTACAAAGTATATCGAACGCGCGAAGATGTTAGAAAAAGAAGCAGAGTCCGATCCACTGACCGGGTTATATAACAGGAAAAAGGCGATTTGCATGATAAATGAGATGAGTATTCATAAGAACAGGGGGATTCTGTTTGTATGTGATATAGATAATTTTAAAAGCCTGAATGATACGGAGGGGCATGTCAGGGGAGATGCAGCACTGATCTATCTTGCAGGGCTGATGAAAAGGCATGCCGGAAGCGAAGTAGTGATATCCCGAATCGGCGGGGATGAGTATATGCTGTTTTTTCCGGAACGGGAAAACATATGTGGTATTCTTGAAAAAATGAAGAAAATCCAGGACGATTTTGCGGATTATATGAAAGAAAAATACCCCATGCTGGATATTTCCTTCAGTGCGGGAGGTGTAAAACAGGGGGAAAGCGACGATTTTAATATGCTTTACCGCAAGGCGGACGTACAGCTTTATAGAGCAAAAGAGAGAAAAGGATGTATCGAAATTAATTAACGGGTATCGACAGAATATGACACATCATATTTATTTCTGCATTGCGTTATATAAGAAAGTGGTATATACTATGTTAGATAAATGAAGAAAGGATTTGATAGTATAATGAAAAAAGTGTCGATGCGGCATTGCAGAGGCTTGAGTCAGAACTGGAGAAAAAAAGAGTAATATAAATATAAAAGAGGTAAAAGAAATGAGTCAGGAAAAAACGTCTGCACCTGTTGCAGAGAATAAAATGGGTACAATGCCCATAGGAAAATTGTTATTTAATATGTCACTGCCGATGATGATTTCGATGCTGGTCCAGGCATTGTATAATATTGTGGACAGCATCTTTGTGGCAAAACTTTCAGAGAATGCACTTACGGCGGTGTCACTGGCATTTCCACTCCAGACACTGCTGATTGCGGTCGGAACGGGAACAGGTGTCGGTATGAATGCACTGCTTTCACGGTCTCTGGGAGAGAAAAATTATGAAAAAGCAAATCACATTGCGAGAAATGCAGCATTTCTGTATTTTTTGAGTTATCTTCTTTTTCTGGTTCTGGGATTTACAGTTGTGAAACCATTCTATGCCAGCCAGATCGGCGGGGCGGACAGTGAAATCATGGAACTTGGAATTGAATATCTGAGTACCGTTATGATATTTTCATTCGGTCTTTTTACCCAGGTATTTTTCGAGAGGCTGCTTACTTCCACGGGAAGAACTATTTTCAGTATGACGTCACAGCTCTGCGGTGCTGTTACAAATATTATACTGGATCCGATTCTGATTTTCGGACTGCTCGGAGCACCGAAGATGGGAGTAACGGGGGCAGCAGTGGCTACCGTTATCGGACAGTGTGTGGCAGGTATTGTGGCAGCCACATGCAATCATAAGTTTAATCATGAGATTAAACTTAATTTCAAAGGATTCCGTCCTGATATCAGAATTATCGGAATGGTCTATGCAATCGGTATTCCGTCCATTATTATGCAGTCCATAGGTTCTGTCATGACCTATTGCATGAACCGTATTCTGATCGGATTTTCATCCACTGCTACGGCAGTATTTGGAGTATACTTCAAGTTACAGAGCTTCTTCTTTATGCCGGTATTCGGACTGAATAACGGTATTACACCGATTATTGCATACAATTATGGGGCTGCACAGAGAAAACGTATGATGAAGACGATAAAACTCAGTATGATAGTTGCATTCTGTCTTACTTTTATCGGATTTCTGTGTTTTGAAATCATCCCACAGACATTGCTCGGTATGTTCAATGCATCAGAGGATATGCTGAAAATCGGTGTGCCGGCACTCCGAATCATCGGAATCCATTATCTGATCGCATGGTTCTGTATTGTATGTGGAACGGTATTCCAGGCACTGGGAAAAGCAATTTTCAGCATGTTTGTGTCTATTATGCGACAGTTGGTTGTGTTAATACCGGCGGCATATCTGTTGGCAAAATTTGGAGGATTACATATGGTATGGTGGTCATTCCCGATTGCGGAAGTGATTTCTCTTGCCGTATCGCTGATGTTCCTTAGGAAGGTTTACGGAACTATTATTAAAAACATACCGGAAGGCAGGGAATAGTGTTTTAGTACTTTCGGGAAGTATCTGGATAAAAAATACAGTGAATAAGGAGAATTTAAGCAGATGAAACCAGGTAGTATACAGTATGAGGCAATGGTTTTTGACATGGACGGAGTAATATTTGACTCGGAGCGGGCGGTTATCGGCTGCTGGATCGAATTGGCAGAGAAATATGGTTTTCAGGATATTGAGAAAGCATGCCTTGCCTGTACGGGAACAACGATGGCAAGAACAAGGGAAATCATGCTGGAAATTTATGGACAGGATTTTCCATATGATAAATATGCCAAAGAAGCATCGCTTATGTACCATGAGAAATACGATGGTGGCAGACTGCCGGTAAAACCGGGAGTCAGGGAACTGCTTAAATTTCTGAAAGAGCAGGAAAAGAAGATAGCACTGGCTTCTTCTACCAGAACGGCTACCGTAGTCAGCCAGTTAAAAGATGCCGGAATCTTCGATTTCTTTGATGTGGTAATCTGCGGTGATATGGTAAAGCGGAGTAAACCGGCACCGGATATATTTTTAAAGGCGTGTTCAGAACTGGGAACAGAACCGGCGAAAGCCTATGTGGCAGAAGATTCCTATAATGGAATCCGCGCGGCACACGCAGGTGGGTTAAGACCGCTTATGGTAATAGACACTCTGCCGGCGAATGAAGAGATGAGAGAAATTTCCGAAGCTGTCTTTGAAAGCCTTCTGGAAGTCAGGGAATATCTTAAAGAAAAAAGTGAAATTCATGCATAAATCCTCTGTATTTCCACATACTACCTATATAGTATAAATATGGAAAGTATGTAGAAAACAAATAAGGAGGATTCTATGAAGGCCACAGGAATTATTCGACGGGTAGATGATTTGGGACGGATTGTGATTCCAAAAGAGATAAGAAAAACTCTGAAGATCCGGGAGGGAGATCCGGTTGAGATCTTTACGGACAACCAGGGACAGGTTATATTGAAAAAATATTCACCGATTGGAGAAATCGAAAATTTTGCAAAAGCCTATGCGGAAGCCATGTCACAGATTGCGGGACACAGGGTTCTGGTTACAGACAGGGAAAAGGTCATTGCCGTAGCTGGAAGTGGAACAAAAGGTTTTCTGGGAAAATGTATCAGTCCGGAGCTGGAAGAAATCATGGAAAACCGGGCAGCAGTCAACAGTGCGGACAGGAAGAAAGCAGTAAGCATTGTAAATGATGAAACAACCGGTGAAACACAGCAGATTATATATCCTATTTTATCTGAAAGTGATGTTGTTGGAAGTGTTGTAATCTTTGGAAAAGAACAGGGAAAAGAGCTGAGTGACACGGAAAATAAGATAGCCGGAGTTGCGGCGGCATTCCTCGGACGGCAGATGGAAGGATAAAACATAACTTTTTTAAGAAACTATGCGAAATTCCTTGACAAATCAGCCAAAACCATATATAAATATGTTTATGGGTATGTGCAGATGAAAGCAGAGAACCCGGGAACAGTCTGACAGAGTCGGACATAAATATAAAAAATGTAAATATTACATTAGAGGAGGATTTTATTCATGAACAAGGCTGAATTAGTAGCAGCTATTGCTGAAAAAACAGAATTATCAAAGAAGGATTCAGAAAAGGCATTAAAGGCTTTTATCGACGTTGTAACAGAAGAATTAAAGAAGGGTGAGAAAGTTCAGTTAGTTGGATTTGGTACATTTGAAACATCCAAGAGAGCTGCAAGAGAAGGAAGAAACCCACAGACAGGTGAAACAATGAAGATCGCTGCTTCTGTAGCACCTAAGTTCAAACCAGGTAAAGCATTAAAGGATGCTATGAACTAATTTTTTATGTTATTCTGACATAAAGCAAGTTATTCCTGAATAGGAATGTTCATAAAAAGGAAACCTCCGGATTCGTTCAGATGGTTTCCTTTTTGCGTATATTATTAATTCCAATCATTATAACCAGGAGGGACAGCAAATGAGACTGGACAAATATCTGAAAGTATCAAGATTAATCAAGCGCAGAACTGTGGCAAATGAGGCATGTGATGCAGGGAGAGTATCCATCAATGGAAAACCGGCGAAAGCAGGAGCAGATGTGAAGGTCGGTGATGTGATAGAGATAAGATTTGGTACAAGAGAAGTAAAAGTTGAAGTTACTTCCGTACAGGAAACGGTAAAAAAAGAAGAAGCAAAGGAAATGTATAAAGATTTGTAATAAACTTTAAGAGGATGAAATAAGATAGTATTAACCATAGCAGATAAGGATTCGTATCAATATGGAAGAAAACAAATTTATCGGAACGCATAAAATGCAGATGATAAACCGGAAAGAATGTTTCTTAACCGGTGTAAAAGATGTGATATCATTTGATACTGAAGTGATATTGCTTGAAACAGAGATGGGAATGCTTACAATCAATGGGAAAGAGCTTCATATAAAAAGATTGACACTGGATAAGAAAGAAACCGATATTGAAGGTATGATTCAGTCCTTTACATATTCTGATCTGGCGAAATATAAGAAGAGCAAAGAACCGCTGCTCGGAAGGCTGTTCAAATAAGAATGGGAAGTTTTATATCAGAAGAGATCAGTGTGTTTCTTGAGGCGGCATGGTACGGAATGATCATAGCCGTATGTTATGATATGCTCAGAATCAGCCGTAGGATCATGAAGAAATCAGACCTTCTTGTGGGACTTGAAGATTTCTTTTTCTGGGTAGTGACAGGAATCGTCGTGTTTTCCATGATATTCCAGTGTAATGACGGGGTAATCCGCGGATATATATTTCTTGCACTTCTCATAGGTGCATGGCTTTACAATAAGAGTGTAAGTTCATTTATTGTTAAATATTTGTCGAAGATATTGAACTTTTTTTTAACATTACTATTGAAAAAACCACTGAAATGGATTAAAATGATGATTAATCAAATCATTATCAAACCATTCCGCAGAGGAACAGGAAATATAAGAGCAAGAGTAAGAGGAGTTAAGACAGAACATGGAAAGCATAATGACAAGAAAGAGAAAAAAAGGAAAACTGGTAACGTTCGCCATTAGTCTTATTGTGCTTTTCTTTGCCGGTATTATGTATATGCAGATAAAAGATTCAAGGGCAGAACTTGGCACACTGCACAGGCAGGAAACAAAGCTTGAGGCACAGCTGGATGATGAGAAGAAAGAGGCAGAACGGCTGGAAGAACGTAAGGTTTATGTACAGACGAAGAAATATGTGGAAGAAGTTGCCAAACAGATCGGTTTTGTATATCCGGATGAGGTGATTTATAAACCTCAGAATGAGTAAGGGATCTGTCGATTCGATTTTAAACTTAATAAAAGAGTGATTTCAGGGAATTTTGTCAGAAAGTTTTTTGAAATCACTTATTTTTTTGACAAAATCCGCGAAAACAAATGATTATACTTCACATCACAAAACCGAAAGGCATAGAAATGTGCCGGGAAAGTTTTGGAATAATTTTTCTGGAGGTATTTATTTATGCAAACAAAACTGGTAAAATCATTAATCGCGGGAACAATCGGTGCAGCACTGTCGGCAATCAGTCTGTATGGAATGAATCCAGCGGGCATGGCGGCATATGGAGCAATCCAGGGCAGCAGTCTTATGGCGGTTCCGTCCATTCCACTGTTTCTGATTGCAATTTACTGCACCTATGGATTTATTGGAACTTTTAAGTATGCCATCGTAATGTTCTTATCCACCGTATTTATTGTTACTGTTAAATGTATGGACAAAGAGAAGAAACGGACCGGGGCATATCTGCCGGCGTGTGCGATGGCGGTATCCTTTGCACTCATGGAAGGTGCGGATGCGTTTATGGATAAAGCACATTCGCCCGGTTCTATGGTAATTCTTCTATGCGTGATACTGGTGTTTTCACTTACAGCACTGTTTGAAAAAATGATAGAAATATCTTTTGGGGAAGAGCGGATCCGGAGTGAAAGGAGAATCCGGCAGCGGGAGCAGGAAAGGCATAAGACAGAAAAAATAGCGGGTAATTACGAAGAAAAGATCCGCATGATGGCGGAGTCCTTCGAGAAAATGTCCAAAAGCATTGACGGATTTGACCGGCTGGACCGGCTGCACGGAGGAGGAAGACAGCTCTCCGGGGAACTGGGGGTAATCAATGAGATCTGGCAGAGAAAGCTGGAGGAAAGCAGGAGTGCGGTGGCATTGCAGCTAAAGGAAATGTCGGGCATTTTAAAAGATGTTACGGAGGATTCCTATGTATTCGTGTCGCTGTCACCGGAGAAAGAGAAGTGTCTCAGGCGGAAGCTGAAACAGCGGGGCATACAGGTCAAAAACGTAGTGATTCTCAATAACAGGAGAGGAATAGATGAAGTCAATATTATCCTGAAAGCGGGAAAGCAGACCGTAACACTGAAGGAAACGGCGGAAATCATCAGCCGGGTGCTGGGAAAAACCGTTACCTTCCGGAAAAACGCGTATGCGTCCGTGGCAAGGGAATATCATACATATACCTTTATGGAAGAACCAAATTTCTTTGTGATACATGGGGCTGCCAAACGTGCAAGCGAAGGACTGGAAGTGTCCGGGGATAATTTTACATGTATGGAACTGGATTCCGGACAGACATTAGTCAGCGTATCGGATGGCATGGGGCATGGAAAAAAGGCATATAGAGAGAGTGAAATGGTGATGGAACTGCTGGAAGAGATGATGAAGGGAGGATTCAGTGAGGAAGCAGCGGTGCGGCTGATTAACAGTGTGTTTACCATTGATTCCGATGTAACAAGCCCGGCAGCACTTGATATGGGTATTATCGATATGTATTCCGGGGTCTGCGATTTTATGAAACTGGGAGCAGCCTCAACCTTTGTCAAACGGGGAAAATGGGTGGAGGCGATCAAATCAACATCACTGCCGATCGGTAGTACCGGATGTGCGGATATAGAGACCACATCCAAAAAATTATATGACGGGGATTTTGTGATTATGATGTCGGACGGTATTATGGAATCACTGGTGGATGAAGATAAGGAAAAGACAATCGGACAGATTATCATGGATATCCGGGAAGGAAAGCCGGAGGAAATGGCAAAGGAAATACTGAATCAGGCATTAGCACATACGGACCGGTGCAAGGATGATGATATGACAGTCCTTGTTACGGGAATCTGGGACAAATGCGCCTGATATGATATAAGGAGAAATCATGGAAAAGATACAGAAGAAAGTGGAGCATTATATAGAAGCATATCATATGCTGGACGGAGTGGAAAATGTAGTGGCAGGAGTATCCGGAGGGGCGGACAGCATGTGCATGCTCAATATTCTTTTACAGTTAAGGGAGCGGTATGGATATCATCTTACAGTGGTACATATCCATCATGGGATTCGTGGACAATCCGCAGATGAAGATATGGAATATGTGGAAAAGTTCTGTGGGGAGAAGAAGATAGAATTTTTCGGGTTTCACTATAAAGTAGAGGAACTGGCAAAAGTATGGCATATGTCGGATGAGGAAGCGGGAAGAAAAATAAGATATGAAGCATTTGAAAAAATACTCGGGCAGAACGGGGGAGGTAAAATCGCTGTTGCGCATAACAGTGGGGACAGCAGTGAAACATTCCTGTTTCAGTTGTTCCGGGGGAGCGGGATAAAAGGTCTTACCGGGATTGCACCGGTCAGGGAAAATATCATACGTCCCATACTTTGTCTGGACAGAGAGGAGATTCTGGAATATTTATGTGAGAATGGAATAGATTATAGAACAGACGAAACAAATAGGGAAAATCATTATAGCAGAAATAAAATCCGAAATGAGCTGCTTCCGTACATTAGTCAGAATATAAATGAAAAAGCAGCCTGGCATATCAGGCAGACGGCAGAAGCTCTGGGGGAGATAGAAACATATCTGGAAAAACAGACGGACCAGGCATGGCAGGATATAGCAGAATATAAGGAAGGGGAGTGCAGGCTGGACAGGGAAAAATTAAAAGAGCAGGACATCGTGATTCGGAAAAGGATCTGCCGCAGGGCAGTTGCACAGATGGCGGGAAAATTAAAGGATATCACGTCCGTTCATATTGACATCGTGCTGGATATTATCCGTGGGGAGAGTGGAAGAAAGGCAGATCTGCCCTATGGACTGGAAGTATACCGGGAATATGGGAAAATAGGTATTGTAAAAAGAAAAAAGCAGGAAAAAGACGGACAAATATGCATAGACTGTAATATGGAAGGAGAGGATGGGAAGAAAATCAGGTGCGACAGAGGGGCATTTTTTATAAAAAAAATAAAAAATATGCCAGCAAACAGGAAAATTCAAGAAAAAATGTATACGAAATGGATGGATTATGATATACTTAAAAGTACTTTTCAGATTCGGACCAGACGGCCGGGTGATTACATTGTGGTAAATCAGGAAGGCGGAAGAAAGAAGCTGAAAGATTATTTCATAGACCTGAAGATACCACGGGAAGAAAGAGACCGGATTCTGCTGGTTGCAGAGGGTAGTGAAGTATTCTGGGTGGTCGGTTACAGGATAAGCGAGCGTGTCAGAATTACGGAAAAGACCGGAAGTATGCTTCAGATAGAATATATTCCTGCAGTTGCTGGAATATAAAAAACAATGCAGATAAGGAATGGAAAGATATGAAGGAAAACATCAAAGTATTAATCAGTGAAGAAGAAGTGAATGAAAAAATAAAGGAGATGGGTGAAAAGATCAGCCGTGAATATGCAGGGAAAGAATTACATATGATCTGTGTGCTGAAAGGCGGTGTATTCTTTATGACGGAACTGGCAAAGCGGATTACTGTTCCGGTCAGTATGGACTTTATGGCAGTTTCCAGTTATGCGGGCACACAGAGTACTTGCAAGGTAAAGATTATAAAGGATCTGGATGAACCTGTCGAGGGAAAAGATGTCCTTGTCGTAGAGGACATTGTAGATACGGGAAGAACATTAAGTGTGCTGCTGGACATGTTCCGACAGAGAGGAGCAGCCAGTGTGAAATTATGTACATTACTGGATAAACCGGAAGGAAGAGTAACAGAGGTGCCTGTTGATTATGAATGTTTCACGGTGCCGGACAAATTCGTAGTGGGTTATGGTCTTGATTATAATCAGAAATATAGAAATCTTCCGTATATTGGTGTCATCGAATTTGAGGAGGTATAGAGATTTTGGATTTAAATAAGAAAAAAACAAACGGATTGGGATTTTATATCGCACTGGTCATTGTAGTGGTGGCAGTATATATGTTGTTTCGTGTTGCAAATATTACCGGTGGGGATTATAATCTGGCGAATTTTAAAGAAGACCTGCAGGACGGCAAGATTTCACAGTGTACCATTGTACAGAACAAAGAAGTGCCGACCGGTTATGTCCAGGCAAAATATAAGAGTGATGCTACCGTGAAGAAACTGTATGTATCCGATGTAAATGAAGCAATTAAACTGATCGAGGCAGCGGATGTGAAGTACTCTATGAGTGACGTACAGAGAGACAGTGTATTTCTTACCACGGTGCTGCCACTTATCGTAGTGGTAATTATGGCCTTTGTGGTAATTACTATGCTAAGTTCGAATGCCGGCGGCGGTGGCGGCGGCGGAAATTCCAGAATGATGAATTTCGGAAAGAGCCGTGCAAAGATGATGAGTCCGGATGGCGGAAAATATACGTTTGACAATGTTGCAGGGCTGTGTGAGGAAAAAGACGAGCTGGAAGAAATTGTTGATTTCCTGAAATACCCGGCAAAATATATTGAAGTAGGTGCAAGAATACCGAAAGGTGTTATTCTGGTAGGCCCTCCGGGAACCGGTAAAACACTTCTTGCGAAAGCGATTGCAGGGGAAGCAGGAGTGCCGTTTTTCAGCATCTCCGGTTCTGATTTCGTTGAAATGTTCGTTGGTGTCGGAGCATCCAGAGTAAGGGATTTATTTGAAGAAGCAAAGAAAAATGCACCATGTATCGTCTTTATCGATGAAATTGATGCGGTGGCAAGACGCAGAGGTACCGGAATGGGCGGCGGACATGATGAGAGAGAACAGACACTGAACCAGCTTCTTGTGGAGATGGATGGATTTGGTGTAAATGAAGGAATCATCGTTATGGCAGCAACCAACCGTGTGGATATCCTGGATCCGGCGATTTTAAGACCGGGACGTTTTGACCGTAAGGTGTACGTCGGAAGACCTGATGTAAAGGGAAGAGAAGAGATTCTCGAAGTACATGCAAAGAATAAACCACTGGGCGATGATGTGAATCTGGAACGTGTGGCACAAACCACGGCAGGGTTTGCCGGAGCTGATCTGGAAAACCTTCTGAATGAAGCAGCCATCCAGGCGGCAAAACACGACAGAAAATATATTACACAGGCGGATATCGAGAAATCGTTTATCAAAGTCGGTATAGGAACAGAGAAGAAGAGCCGGGTAATTTCGGATAAGGAGAAAGAGATTACGGCATATCATGAATCCGGTCATGCGATTCTCTTCCATGTACTTCCGGATGTAGGACCTGTGCATACCGTATCCATCATACCGACAGGCAACGGAGCAGCGGGTTATACCATGCCGCTTCCGGAGAAGGATGAGATGTTCAATACCAGAGGAAAGATGATACAGAGTATCATGGTAAGCCTGGGCGGGCGTATTGCGGAGGAACTTACCTTTGATGATATTACGACAGGAGCATCACAGGATATCAAGCAGGCAACTGCCTATGCCAAGGCGATGGTTACAAAGTTTGGTATGTCGGAAGAACTGGGACTTATCGCATATGGCGATGATGAAGAAGAGGTATTTATCGGCAGGGATATCGGACATGGCAGGGGATATGCGGAAGAAACCGCATCCAAGATAGACAGTGAAGTAAAACGTATTGTGGATGAATGTTACCGCAATGCAAAAGATATCATTATGCAAAATAGGGATGTTTTAGAAAAATGTGCAAAACTTCTGATGGAGAAAGAGAAAATAAGTCAGGAAGAATTTGAGGCATTATTTGATAAAACAGAGGATTAATGGTTATAATGATTAAAACAAAGTCTGAATTTGAGTTGCTATTTGTGTGATTTGTGGTGTGAAAGTCAAAATGCACAAAAAATAATTTAAAAAAAAATGATGTTTGTGCACACTTATTTGTAGAAGGATGGTATATTACATATCGTAAAACCCCCCAATACATTATATAGTTTTTGCTACACCCCATAAAAAACGAAATAACTTCTCCTAAAACGGACAGCCGAGGCTGTCCGTTTTACATTATCAGGACAGAAAGGATGGTAAAAATGATATCAATAGAAAATCTAAGCGATATCAGTAAAAAATTATTATATATTCAGAATGTAAGACCTCTGCTCAGAAAAGAAGCTTTATTCAGTGACGGAACGGAAGATTATGTAATTCCGCCGCAACCGGGAATTGGAGAGGAAGTAAAGATCCGTTTTCGTACTGCAAAAGCAAATGCAGACAGTGTATACCTGTGCAGTAACGGAAAAAGAGCTGAGATGAAGCTTGAAAAACGTACAGAACTGTTTGACTACTATCAGATCAGCTGTGTGCCGGATGAAGAAAAGTTTTACTATTATTTTGAGATTATCAACCGTTTTGAACATTGTTTTTATAATAAACTGGGCTGCTCGAATGAAATACAGAAAGAATATGATTTCTGTATTGTTCCGGGATTCCATACACCGGACTGGGCAAAAGGAGCGGTTATTTATCAGATTTTTACCGATCGATTCTATAATGGAGATAAGACGAATGATGTTCTCGACAGAGAATATTCTTATATTGATGATTACAGTGTGCAGGTAAAGGAATGGAATAAATACCCGGCAGCAATGGGTGTCCGTGAGTTTTATGGTGGTGATTTGCAGGGTGTGCTGGATAAGATGGATTATCTGGAAAAACTGGGAATCCAGGCGATTTACTTTAATCCGCTGTTTGTATCACCATCCAACCATAAATACGATATACAGGATTACGATAATATAGACCCACATTATGGTGTGATTACGGAAGATGAGGGCGAGCTACTGCCAGAGGGAGAGAAGAGCAATATAAAAGCCTCCCGGTATATTTCCAGAGTGACCAGAAAAGAAAATCTCGATGCCAGCAATGCCTTATTTGCCAAACTTGTGGAAGAAGCACACAGGCGGGGAATCCGGGTAATTATAGATGGTGTCTTTAATCATTGTGGTTCTTTTAATAAATGGCTTGACAAGGAAAAGATTTATCAAGGGCGGGAAGGATATCAAGATGGTGCGTACATTTCGAAAGACAGTCCATACCATAGCTTCTTTCACTTTTATGAAAATGAGGACAGAAAGTGGCCGGATAACGGAAGCTACGATGGCTGGTGGGGACATGATACACTTCCGAAACTGAATTATGAGGGCTCGAAAGAACTGGAGGAGTATATTCTGAATGTTGCGAAGAAATGGGTTTCCCCACCGTATAATGCGGACGGATGGCGGCTCGATGTGGCAGCCGACCTCGGAAAAACCCCAGAGTACAATCACGAGTTCTGGAGAAAATTCCGAAAAGTTGTGAAAGAGGCAAATCCGGAAGCAATTATTCTGGCAGAGCATTACGGTGATCCGTCCTCCTGGCTGCAAGGTGACCAGTGGGATACGGTCATGAACTATGATGCGTTTATGGAACCGGTAACCTGGTTTCTTACCGGCATGGAGAAGCACAGCGATGAAAAGAATGAAAGTATGCGTGGAAATGCGAACAGCTTCTTTGGTACGATGAGATATAATATGGCAAAATTCCATACACCGTCGCTTATGGTGGCAATGAATGAACTTTCCAATCATGACCATTCAAGATTTCTTACAAGAACAAACGGAAGGGTGGGACGTACTTCTTCGTGCGGACCGGAAGAAGCAAATAAAGGAATCAGTCGCGCGGTTATGAAAGAAGCTGTGGTTATGCAGATGACATGGCCGGGTGCGCCGACTATTTATTACGGAGATGAAGCAGGTGTATGTGGATGGACGGATCCGGATAACCGGAGAACTTATCCGTGGGGACATGAGGATATGGATTTACTGGAATTCCACCGTGACATGATCCAGATGCACAAAAGGAATCCTGCACTGGCAAAAGGTTCACTGATTCCACTTCATGCCGAATACAATCTCATCGCATATGCGAGAACCTGCCAGGAAAATAAGCTGGTTATTATCATAAATAACAATGACGAGGACAGGGAAATCAGCATAAAAGTGTATCCGGCAGGAATCTCTTATGAGGCGGAAACTGCAAGGATTGTCGAAACTGCGGAAGAATGGTACAATGTCGGAAGACTGCCTGTGGATCTTGAAAATGGAGAGCTTCATGTGGTAATGAAGAGAAAATCGGCAGCCGTATATGACTGTTCCGGAAGTGAACCGGTAATATTTTGCGAAACCACACATTAATTATCAAAAAAAGCCTTGCATATTTATAAAAAGTATGCTAAAATATATAACTGTCAGTGCAGTGTTGCTCTGACATAATGGGCAGATTCCCGAGTGGCCAAAGGGGACAGACTGTAAATCTGCTGCAAATTGCTTCGGTGGTTCGAATCCACCTCTGCCCATTACACATCGTAAGATGTGTGCTAAAATTTTTTTAACTGCATAAGTCAAAACAGCCGGCGTGGCGGAACTGGCAGACGCACAGGACTTAAAATCCTGCGGGACTAATCTCCCGTACCGGTTCGATTCCGGTCGCCGGCAGTAAACAAGCTTATCTTTTGGGAAAGGTAAGCTTGTTTTTTTCTTTAATTGGGATTAAAAAACTGAGTCCGCATGATATTTTGTTATAAAAAAACACTCGAAAATTGATTGCTATATGTTGGAAACAGTAGTATAATAATATAAATGTGGGATTTGTTTCGGATTGGATTGTGAGGATATTAGAATGAAAGAAAAGAAAATGCTAAAACTGAGAATAGGAGTTGTAATTGCAGTTCTTTTATGTCTGGGTATAATCATATTTTTTGCGTCAAAGCGGATTGAAGCAGCTTTAGCAGGAGAAATGCAAAAAACACTGGAGGATGTGGCAACACAGAATATTATTGCTGTAAATAAAGAAGTGGCAGCAAAGTACAAGCTGTTGCTTGCTCTGTCGCGGGAAGTGGAGAACAGGACGGATGATATAGAGACTTTTCTGGATGAGATGAGTGGGATTGTGGACGTTTATCAGTTTAAAAGAATCGGTTATGTGGACAGTGACGGAGTAACCCATACAACCGATGGGTATGAGCAGGATTTGTCGTATCGTGAATTTTACCAGCAGAGTATGATGGGGAATACCATGATTACGGATGCAATGGAGGACAGCATTGGTGACTTGCATGAGCTGATTAATGTATTCAGTGTTCCGGTTTACAATGAAGATCATAGCAAAGTACAAGGAGTTCTGTTTGCAACTTACCAGACGGAGAATTTTAAAGACATTCTGAATGTGGAATGTTTTGATGGGCAGGGATATGGCTGTATTCTTGATTCATCCGGAAATATCATGGTCAACTCGTCGGATGACGGATTTGGAGAAGAGAATGATTTATTTGCAGCATTGGAGTCAAAGGACAACCGGAATAAGAAAGCGATTGAACAGATTCAGGAAAGCAACAGACAGGGGATCAGTTGCACCGGAATGATTTATCTGGATAAGGAAGAGTATTTTTATTATACATCATTAAATCACCAGATCAACGAATCCGTACAGTGGTATTTCATGTCACTGGTGCCGGCGAAGGTACTCGAACAGAGATTTCAGCCTGTGCAGGTAATGATAAATGTACTTACTGTAATAATATTTGCAGTTGCCGTTATCGGAGTTGCAATCTATGTATTCAGCTATCACTGGACGAAACGCAGACTGTTAAAGCTCGCCTATGTCGATCCACTTACAAATGGCTGGAATTATGAATATTTCAAGGAAAAAATGTATGATATATCCAAAAAGCAGGGACAGATCATCGCCATGGATATCAATGATTTTAAAATTGTCAATAGCACCTGCGGAGTTGAGATGGGTGATCTGGCACTGAGAAATATCTGGGATGTCCTGAAGAAAAGCCTTAAAAATGACAAAGAATTTGCCGCGCATGTAAATGCCGACAGGTTTGCCCTGTATCTGGCGACGATGGACAGAAAAGAGCTGATAAGACGGATTGATGGGATGACCCATGAGATTGAAGCAATATCAGACGAACTGAATATTCCACGGATTATTCCTGCATTTGGTATCTATTCCCTCGAGAAAGACGGAAAACTGGAGAAATGTTATGGACGTGCGATGGAAGCACAGCATCTGATAAAAGGACGCAGAGATCGCAATTATGCGTTCTATAATGAAGTTAATGTCGAGCGGATGGAAGAAGAAAGAGAGATGGAAGACTCCTTTGAGGAGGCGATGGAACGGAAGATGTTCGAGGTATGGTACCAGCCGAAGTTCAGTGTAGATAATTATACCGTGGTAGGTGCAGAAGCATTGATCCGATGGAGAAAAGAGGATGGCTCACTCTGGTCGCCGGGCAAATTTATTCCGCTGTTCGAGAAAAACGGAATGATTTCAACTTTGGACGAATATATTTTCCGTGAAGTATGCCGGCAGCAGGAAGTTTGGGAAAAAGAGGGAAAGAAAATGTTCCCTGTTTCCGTTAATATTTCCAGGGCAAGTCTTTATTTCGGAGATATTGTAGACAAATATAAAGGAATCCTGGAACAGTATACACTTGATTCAAGATATATAGAACTGGAAATAACGGAAAGTGCAACGATTAATAATTCGGAGATTGCGTCATTGATTGAGAAATTCCATGAAGCAGGATTCCATGTACTGCTCGATGATTTCGGAAACGGATATTCTTCCCTGGCATCGCTGAATGTCATGCATTTTGATACCCTGAAGCTGGATAAGAGTCTGATCGATTACATTGGTGATAAGAATGGTGAGACATTGCTCTATTACATTACAAGACTGGCACAAACACTCGGACTTACGATTACGGCAGAAGGTGTTGAAACAAAAGAACAGGTGGAGTTTATCCATAAATTGCAATGTACGGATATTCAGGGATTCTATTTCTCAAAACCGCTACCTGTCGATGAATACGAAAAATTAATAAGTAAATAATAAGAGTAGTATGACTGAGTCATACTACTTTTTATATTATCCGATATTTTCTAACAATTTCCCCAGATAACTTGACAATAAATTAGTGAAAATGTATAATAAGAATATATTTTTTTGCAAAAAATAGTAATTTTTTACCAAATGCACAGAAAAAGGGAATAAAACAGATTTGTGCATCACAAGGGAGGTGAAAATGTGTTACAGGAGACTATGCAGAAAATCAGGGAAGCAGAGTTTAAAGCAGATAATATTCTGAAGCAGTCCGAGGAAGATGCAAGGGATATTGTAGAAGATGCAGGAAAGAAAGCTGTGAGTATGAAGCATGAAGCAGCAGTGTCCGACAGACAGAGAATGGACGAAACCGCTAAGACGGCGGATACATGGAATGAACGAGAACTTCAGGTTGCTTTAAAAGAGGCAGGAACAGAGATTACAAAACTCAGGGAGCTGGCTGAAAGGAAAGAGAAAGAAGCGATAGAACTGGTGCTTTCATTAATCTGGTAGAATAGGAATGTTGAAAGGAGGGAGAAGTGCATGGCAGTTTTGAAAATGCAGAAGATAAATCTGTGTGCCATGAAGAAGAACCGGAAGCGCATTCTTGAGGCTGTTCAGGCTATGGGGGTAGTGGAAGTGAGCAGCTGGCAGGACGAGATGGAAGGTTTTCAGAAAATGGATACTTCTGCACAAAAGTCACAGTTTGAAAAGACGGCAGCAACTATAGAACAGGCACTGGAAATTCTGGAAAAATATGCACCGGAAAAGAAAGGTATGTTAGCATCGCTGGCAGGCAGGGAATTTGTCAGTTCCCAGACGTTTAACAAGGCGATGCAGGACAAGAATCTGTATCTGTCGGTTGCGAATGAGATTGTCCAGCTGGAGAAAATCATGGCGGAAAATCATGCGAATATTCTAAAGATGAACACGAAGATTGATAATATCACGCCATGGGTATCGATGGATATTCCGATGAACACAACAGGGACAAAGAATACAGATGTACTGATCGGAACGATTGAAAGAGAAGTAACACAGGAACAAATCTATGAAATACTGGCTGCGAATGCATCGGAAGCGGATGTTGATGTAACAGTGATTTCTACGTCCAGAAACCAGACCTGTCTGGTGGTTATCTGTCTGAAAAAGGACAGGGAATGTGTAGAAGATGCACTGAGAACAGAAGGTTTTGCAAGAGTACCGTTTCTGTCGAGAAAAGACCCGGCGAAGCGTATCGAAGTTCTGAAAGAGAAAATAAGAAAACTGGAAGAAGAGACCCGGGAAGCGGAAGCGAAGATGACAGATCTGGCAGTCAATCGGGATGATTTAAGGCTGATATCCGATTATTTCCGGATTCGTGCAGAGAAGTACCGGGTGCTTGGAAATCTGGCACAGTCAGAAAATACATTTTTCATCAGCGGTTATGTACCAGAGAAAGAAGCCGGAAAAGTAGCGGACATATTGGAGAACAGATTCGATGCGGTGGTTGAAATCTGTGATCTGGATGAAGGGGAGGAATCTCCGGTACAGCTTGAGAATAATGTATTCTCAGCATCGACAGAGGGTGTGGTAGAATCCTTTGGTCTTCCGAAAAAGGGAGAGATCGATCCGACGTTTATCATGTCATTTTTTTATGTATTTCTGTTCGGACTGATGCTTTCTGATGCGGCATATGGATTAATCATATCGCTGGCATGCGGAATTGTTCTGTGGAAATATAAAGGAATGGAAGAGGGATTGAAGAAATCCCTGCGGATGTTTTTTTTCTGTGGATTGTCAACCCTGTTCTGGGGACTGATGTTTGGTGGATTTTTTGGCGATTTGGTAAAGGTTGTCGCAAATACATTCTTCCATAAGGATATGGCATTACAGGCGGTGTGGTTTGAACCGCTGAATGATCCGATGAGACTGCTTCTGTATTCTCTGTTATTTGGAATCATTCACCTGTTTACCGGACTCGGAATCAAGGGATATATGATGATAAAAGATGGCAGATATCTGGACTGTCTGTATGATGTGGGATTCTGGTTTGCACTGCTGATTGGATTACTGCTTCTGCTGATTCCAAGTGAGCTGTTTGCATCCATCGCAGGACAGACCTTCATATTTCCGGCATTTGTCAATGTACTGGCAAAGGTACTTACGATAATCGGACTGGTGGGAATTATTCTGATGTCGGGAAGAAGAAAGAAGAACCCGGCACTCCGTATTGCACTCGGACTCTATGATATCTATGGTATCACAAGCTGGCTGTCAGATGTACTATCCTACTCCAGGCTTCTGGCATTGGGACTTGCAACCGGAGTTATTGCACAGGTAGTCAATTCGATGGCATCCATGATGGGTGACGGCATTCTGGGAGCTATATTCTTCATCGTTGTATTTATCATCGGACATACACTGAATCTGGCAATCAATCTTTTAGGTGCATATGTGCATACAAATCGTCTGCAATATGTAGAATTTTTCGGAAAGTTTTATGAGGGCGGCGGAAGACCGTTTGAGCCTTTTAAGCAAAATACTAAATATATAAGAATTAAGGAGGACATTTAGGTTATGAGTGAATTAGGAATTGTTTATGCATTATTAGGTGCAGCAGTAGCGGTATTATTAGCAGGTGCGGGGTCAGCAATCGGAGTAGGTGTTGCAGGACAGGCAGCAGCAGGAGTTGTAACAGAAGATCCGGGTAAATTTGCAAAAGTACTTATTTTACAGCTCCTTCCTGGTACACAGGGTATTTACGGATTGTTAGTAGGATTCATTGTATTATCCAAAGTAGGATTGCTTGGCGGAGGAGCAGCACAGATTTCTGTTCAGACAGGGCTTATGATCCTCGCAGCATGCCTTCCTATCGGTGTTGTCGGATTAATTTCCGGAATGCATCAGGGAAAGACAGCGGTAGCAAGTATCGGAATCGTAGCAAAGAAACCAGAGCAGTTTGCAAAATCAATGCTTTTCCCGGCAATGGTAGAAACATATGCAATTCTTGCCCTGCTTATTTCCATTCTTGCAGTAACAGCAATTCAGGTATAAAGGCAGGAAGGAGAATCTTACATGGCTGGTGTTGATAAAATTATTGGAGAGATTCTGGAAGAGGCAGAAAAAGCAGCGAATGAAAACAGACAGGAAGCTCAGAAAAAAGCCGATGCAATTTTGGAAGATGCGAAAAAGGAATGTGCAAAGGCTGAAAAAGAGACGGACCAGAAGATAGAAGCTGCGAAAAAAAGTATTGAACAGAGAGCGAAATCATCTGCCCAGTTAAAAAAGAGACAGGAAATATTAAAAGCAAGACAGCAGATTATATCGGAGATTCTGGATAAATCATACCAGCATATTTTTCAGATGGGAGAACAGGAATATTTCGCCCTGATGGAAAAAATGCTGAGAAAATTTGCACTGCCGAAGGATGGAGAAATCCATTTTTCCAAAACAGATCTGGAGAGAATGCCTTCCGGTTTCGGAAAAGTAATAGAGGATGCTGCCGCACAGAATGGCGGAACTCTGGTATTATCGCAGGAAGCGATGCAGATCGATGGAGGATTTATTCTGGTTTATGGAGGAGTGGAAGAGAATTGTTCCCTTCAGACGATATTTCATACACAGAGAGAATATCTGGCAGATAAGGTGCATGAGTTTTTGATACAGGAAAATTAGAAAGGGGAATGTGGAAATATGGCAGATAATTATGTATATGCAGTTGCCCGGATACGTTCCCTGGAACTGTCGCTTTTTTCCGATGCTGTGATTGAACAGTTGATTTCCTGCAAAACATATGACAGCTGTCTGCAGTTCCTGAACGAAAAAGGATGGGGCGATGCGGATGAACAGATGAATGCGGAGGCTATGCTTTCCAGAGAAGAAGAGAAGATCTGGGAGGTCATAAGAGGACTTACCCCGGATATGTCCGTATTCCATGTTCTGTCATATCCGCATCTGTTCCATAACCTGAAGGCGGCTGTAAAACAGGTGGTGATGGGAAAAACAGAGGCAGATATTTTTTATGATGACTGTGAAATCAGCGGGGATCAGATGGTGAAATGTATCGCTGAGAAGGATTACCAGGCATTGCCGAAAAATATGCAGGAAGCAGCAGCACTTGCATATGAAACTTTTGTGCAGACAAGGGATGGTCAGTTATGCGATATCATTGTAGACCGGGCGGCGCTTGAAGCGATTTACGAAGAAGGACAGAAAGCAGAACATACAATTTTAAAAGATTATGCAGAATCCACGGTGGCAGTGGCGGATATCAAGATTGCAGTGCGCTCCCAGCGGACGGGCAAGAGCCTTGATTTCATGCGGCAGGCAATGGCGGAATGCAAAAGCATCAGTGTTGAGAAATTAAGCCATGCGGCATTAAACGGACTGGAAAGTATCTGCAGCTATCTGGAGGAAACGGATTATTCCGAGGGTGCGGCGGCACTGAGGGAATCCGCGTCCGCATTTGAGCGGTTTTGCGATAACAGGATCATCAAAACGATAAAACCTCAGAAGTATAATTCATTTTCGGTCGGACCTTTGATCGCTTATGTTCTTGCAAGAGAAAATGAGATAAAAACAGTACGGATTATTTTATCGGGAAAACAGAATGGTTTTCCGGATAGTGCAATCCGGGAAAGGGTAAGGGAAATGTATGTATAAGATAGCAGTATTAGGTGATTATGACAGTATATATGGATTTGCCACCATAGGTCTTGATACATTTCCGGTAACAGATACAGAAAATGCAGCAAAGCAGCTGCATACCCTGGCGGCGAATAATTATTCCGTGATTTATGTGACAGAGGAACTTGCGGACAGGATTTCTGAGGAAATTGAAAAATATGCAGAGCAGGTACTTCCGGCTATCATACAGATTCCGGGAGTATATGGAAATACAGGAGCAGGTGTGGCAAATGTAAAGAAAACCGTAGAGCAGGCAGTCGGCTCAGATATTCTGTTTGGCGGAAATGAGAAAGGTGTGTGATGAGTCGAGATGAGTAAAGGAAAGATTAAAAAAGTAGCAGGACCTCTGGTAATCGCTGAGGGAATGCGCGATGCAAATATGTATGACGTAGTCCGTGTCAGCAATCAGAGACTGATTGGAGAAATTATAGAAATGCATGGAGATCAGGCTTCCGTACAGGTATACGAGGAAACCTCAGGATTAAAGCCGGGAGAACCGGTGGAATCCACGGATATGCCATTGTCTGTAGAATTAGGACCGGGACTGATTACCAGTATCTATGACGGAATCCAGAGACCACTGGATGATATTATGAAGATTGCCGGAAACAATTTAAAGAGAGGGGTGGAAGTACCGTCCCTGAAGCGAGATAAAAAGTGGAATTTTGTTCCGGTCTTACAGGCAGGTGACAAAGTAGAACCGGGTGATGTATTCGGTACGGTGCAGGAAACCATCGTGGTACAGCAGAAGATTATGATTCCATATGGAGTATCTGGTACGATCAAAGAAATCAAAGCCGGCGAGTTTACGGTGGAACAGGTAGTGGCAGTAGTTGAAACTGACAAGGGTGAGAAAGAACTTACCATGATGCAGAAATGGCCGGTACGAAAGGAACGTCCTTACAAAGAAAAACTTCCGCTCGATATGCCATTGATTACAGGACAGAGAGTAGTAGATACCTTTTTCCCGATTGCAAAGGGCGGTGTTGCGGCAGTTCCAGGACCATTCGGAAGCGGAAAGACGGTTATCCAGCATCAGCTTGCAAAATGGGCGGAAGCAGATATCGTGGTATACATCGGCTGCGGCGAACGTGGAAATGAGATGACGGACGTTCTGAATGAATTTCCGGAACTGAAAGATCCAAAGACGGGACAGTCCCTGATGGAACGTACCGTATTGATTGCAAATACTTCGGATATGCCGGTTGCAGCCAGAGAGGCATCGATTTATACAGGTATTACCATCGCAGAATATTTCAGGGATATGGGTTATTCCGTTGCACTTATGGCAGATTCCACTTCCAGATGGGCAGAAGCATTAAGAGAAATGTCCGGTCGTCTGCAGGAAATGCCTGGTGAAGAAGGATATCCGGCATATCTGGGAAGCCGTCTGGCACAGTTCTATGAACGCGCCGGAAAAGTCGTTTCTCTCGGTAAAGAAGGAAGAACGGGTTCGCTGTCCGTAATCGGTGCAGTATCTCCTCCGGGTGGTGATATCTCAGAGCCGGTATCACAGGCTACCCTGCGTATCGTAAAGGTATTCTGGGGACTCGATTCGGCACTGGCATATAAGAGACATTTCCCGGCAATCAACTGGCTGACCAGTTACTCTTTGTATACGGACAGTATGGGCAAATGGTTTGATGACAACGTGTCCGACCAGTGGATGGGTTACAGACAGAGACTCATGGGACTTCTGCAGGACGAGGCGGAACTGGAAGAAATCGTAAAGATGGTAGGTATGGATGCCCTGTCGGCAGAGGATCGTCTGAAGATGGAAGCAGCACGTTCCATCCGTGAAGATTTCCTGCATCAGAATTCTTTCCACGAAGTAGACACCTACACTTCATTAAGAAAACAGTTCCTTATGATGGAGCTTGTAATCGGATTTTATGACTATTCCCTTGAGGCATTAAAGGAAGGGGCTTCCATACAGAAGCTGATTTCCATGGCAGTCAGGGAAAAAATCGGTCGTTTTAAATACACATTGGACGAAAATATTGACGCAGAGTATGACAGAATAAGCAAAGAGCTTCATACAGAAATCGCAAATGTGTTGGGAAAGGAGGAATAGCGCATGCCAAAAGAGTATAGAACCATTCAGGAGGTAGCAGGTCCTCTGATGCTTGTTCATGGTGTAGAAGATGTTGCGTATGATGAACTGGGAGAAATCGAGCTTGCCTCCGGAGAGATAAGAAGATGCAAGGTGCTGGAGATCAACGGTTCGGATGCACTGGTACAGTTGTTTGAAAGCTCTACCGGTATCAATCTTTCTAACAGTAAAGTGCGTTTTCTTGGAAAAAGTATGGAACTTGGAGTTTCGGAAGATATGCTGGGAAGAGTCTTTGACGGACTGGGACACCCGATCGATAACGGACCGGAGATTCTTCCGGAAGCCAGAATGGATATCAATGGTATTCCGATGAATCCGGCGGCGAGAAGTTATCCGGAAGAATTTATCCAGACCGGGGTATCAGCTATTGACGGACTGAATACACTGGTAAGAGGTCAGAAACTGCCGATCTTCTCTGCATCCGGGCTTCCTCATGCGAATCTTGCGGCACAGATCGCAAGACAGGCAAAGGTACGCGGGAATGATGAGCAGTTCGCAGTAGTATTTGCCGCAATCGGTATTACATTTGAAGAATCAAACTTCTTTATCAACAGTTTCAAAGAGACGGGAGCGATTGACCGTACCGTACTTTTTGTAAACCTTGCCAATGACCCGGCGGTAGAACGTATCGCAACCCCGCGTATGGCACTTACGGCAGCAGAATATCTTGCATTTGAAAAAGGAATGCATGTACTGGTTATTCTGACCGATATCACAAACTATGCCGATGCATTGCGTGAAGTTTCTGCAGCACGAAAAGAAGTACCGGGCAGACGAGGTTATCCGGGCTATATGTATACGGATCTTGCTACTTTATATGAAAGAGCCGGAAGACAGAAGGGAAAAGATGGAAGTATTACCATGATTCCAATTCTGACCATGCCGGAAGATGATAAGACACATCCAATTCCTGACTTAACAGGATATATTACCGAGGGACAGATTATCCTGTCCAGGGAATTATACAGAAAAGGTGTCACTCCTCCGATCGATGTATTGCCATCGCTTTCCCGTCTGAAAGATAAAGGAATCGGGGAAGGAAAGACAAGAGCCGATCATGCGAATACAATGAATCAGCTTTTTGCAGCATATTCCAGAGGAAAAGATGCAAAAGAACTTATGACCATTCTTGGTGAGTCCGCATTGTCGGAAATCGATCTGATCTATGCGAAATTTGCCGATGCTTTCGAGAAGGAATATGTATCACAGGGGTATCAGGCAAACAGGGACATTGAGGAGACACTGAACATCGGTTGGAAATTACTTTCCATTCTGCCGAGAAGCGAGCTGAAACGTATCGATGACAAGTATTTAGACCTTTATTATGGCAAGGTATAAATCGGGAAATGAGGTGAGAACATGGCAGCGACACAGGTAAATCCGACCAGAATGGAACTGACCAGGTTAAAGAAGAAGTTAAAGACAGCAGTGCGTGGTCATAAACTTCTGAAAGATAAGCGTGATGAACTTATGAGACAGTATCTGGATCTGGTGCGTGAAAACATGGCACTTCGTTTAAAGGTCGAGGAAGGCATAAAAAATGCAAACCGCAATTTTGTAATAGCCAAAGCAGGAATGTCGGAGCAGACACTGCATACGGCGCTTATGGCACCAAAGCAGGAAGTATATCTGGAATGTGGCAGGAAAAATGTAATGAGTGTTGACATTCCGGTATTTCAATATAAAACCAGAACGGCAGATGCAAATGATATTTATTCTTATGGATTCGCGTTCACTTCCAATGATTTGGACGATGCAGTAAAATCATTGGCAGATATTCTTCCAGAGATGTTAAAACTGTCTGAAACAGAAAAAGCCTGCCAGCTTATGGCGGCGGAAATTGAAAAAACACGCAGGCGGGTAAATGCACTGGAACATGTCGTAATTCCACAGACAGAACAGAATATCCGTTATATTACCATGAAGCTGGACGAAAATGAAAGAAGTACCCAGATTCGTCTGATGAAGGTAAAGGATATGATGCTGGAGGAAGTCAGAGAAAAATCAAAACAGCAGGGATAAGAGGAAATCGGAGGATAAAAGTTCTCCGGTTTTTTCTAAATGGAGGGAACATTTTATGTCGAATATTATAGATTATGTGTCCTGGCGAGGGGATTTGGATTTTACGGCATCGCCCTTTAATGAGGTGGACAGTCTGATTCTGACACAGCTTGTATATCTGGATTTTCGCGGAATCGTGCCGGGAATACATTCCAGATCATCGGTTACATTAGAGAAAGCAGCAGAAGAGTATTTTGCAGGACACAGTAACCAGGCAGAGGAATCCGGAGGGCAGCTTTTAAAAGACTGCCGTATGGTGCTGAAAGCCGTTATGGGAACGGAGCGGTTTAAAAATTGCAGGTTATCCAGATATATCGAGGATATCAGTGAGGAAAAGGAATATCAGTTTTCGGCGGTTAAAATTGTACCTGAGGATGGGAGCATTTATATTTCCTTCAGCGGAACGGATAGCTCGCTGGCGGGGTGGAAAGAGAATTTTAACATGAGTTATCTGGCCAGGACACCCGGACAGGAAAGAGCCGTACAGTATGTGCAGAAGGTGCTGGAAACCGGGAGAAAGCCCGTGTGTCTGGGCGGACATTCCAAAGGTGGGAATCTGGCGGTGTATGCGGCGATTAAAGGCGGAAAGCATATCCAGAACCGTCTGCGGGCAGTCTATAATTTTGATGGTCCGGGATTTAATGAGGATATGGTAAAACAGGAGGAATACCAGAATATCCTGCCAAAGCTGCATACCCTGATTCCGCAGTCCTCCGTCATCGGAATGCTGCTTGAGCATGAAGAAGATTATACGGTGGTTGAAAGTACGGAAAAGGGACTGTTGCAGCACAGGGCATTGTCGTGGAAAGTGATGGGGTCTCACTTTGTATACAGCAAAGGACTGTCGCAGAGCAGTATATTCTGGAATGAAACCCTGAAACAGTGGATTGCAGGAATGGAAAAACAGGAGAAGAAAGAGTTTGTCGATGCATTGTTTGAGGTCATTGAAACAGCAGGAATTAAAGACACGGATCAGCTGTATAAGCTTACTCCGGTGCGGTTAATGGGACTGATGAAGGCGATCGATGAACTTCCGGAAAAGAAGCGGGAAACCTTGTCCGAAACGATCCGGAAATTGGCTGATGAGGTAGGGAAAGCAAAGAAAAACGGGCGAAATAAAACTTGACTTTTTACACAAAAAGAACTATTCTATCTATATAGGAATGGTGAGAAAATTACAAAAGGGAGGTGCAGATTATGTATCCGATTATTACAATCAGCAGGGAATTTGGCAGCGGCGGACATTCTGTGGGACAGAAGGTGGCAGAAGAACTGGGAATTCCTTTCTATGACAGTGAACTGGTGGATCAGGTAGCGAAGAGAAGCGGATATACGAAAGCTGTGATTAATGAGCAGGGAGAGTACACGGATAAGATGAGCAAGTGGTTTTCCGTGTCCATGGCTCCGGCGATGTATTTTGAGAATCCGCAGGATGAGATTTTTAAGGCACAGAAGAGAGTTATTCTGGACTGTGCAGAAGAGGGACCGTGTGTCATCGTGGGAAGATGTGCAGATTATATTCTGGATCAGGAAGCATATCCGACACTGAATGTATTTATCCATGCCGATATGCCGCACAGGATATCCAGGGTGCTGGAGCGTTATGGTGATACGGAAGTCGATGTGAGAAAGAGACTGGAACGCAAAGACAGGAACAGAAAGACCTACTATCGCTATTATACCGATCGGGAATGGGGGAAATATACGAATTACCAGATTAATCTTGACAGTGGATATCTCGGTGTTGACCAGTGTGTACGGATTATTGTGGACACAGTCAGGGCGATGGATCGTGGAAATGACACGGCAGAACAGAAAACAGACGAGAAAAACAAAGCATAAACACGAATATTATAATCAGAAAGAATAGAGAATAAGGCGTTGAGTCAGCTGATTTAACGCCTTATTCCATGCACAGAGGAAAACAGATCAATGAGCAGTGAATTTAAACAGGGAATTAAGGATGGAATACCGATCGCGATAGGATATTTTTCGGTAAGTTTCAGTTTTGGAATTATAGCAGTAAAACAGGGAATCAGTATATTGCAGGCGGTTCTGACCAGTGCGTCTAATATCACCAGTGCGGGACAGTTTGCCGGGCTTCAGATTATTGTTGCCGGGGGAACGATACTGGAAATGATACTGACCCAGTTTATTGTAAATTTAAGATATGCACTGATGAGCCTGTCCCTTTCACAGAAGCTGGACAAAAATGTCAGTATAAAACAGAGATTAATCATGGCATTTGCGAATACGGATGAGATCTTTGCTGCGGCAATGGCACATAACAAAGCGATTACCATGCCGTATATGGCAGGATTGCAATCCCTGCCGGTACTTGGTTGGACGTTTGGAACGGCTGTCGGGGCGGTAGCCGGTGATTTGCTTCCGGCATCTCTGTGCAGCGCACTGGGATTGGCATTATATGGTATGTTTGTTGCGATTGTAGTGCCGACGGCACGAAAATCTGTACCGGTTATGGTAACGGTATTTCTGGCGATAGTGATTAACTGCCTGCTGTATTTCCTGCCGGTATTTCACTTTATCTCTACGGGAATTGCAGTAATTATCAGCACCGTGGCAGCATCTGCGGTATCTGCGGTATTATTTCCGGTTCCGGCACAAAAAGACGATATGGATAGTTAAAGGAGTTACGGATGGTTTATTTATATATTTTTGTTATGGCATTTGTTACATATTTATTAAGAGCGGTGCCGCTCACAGTATTTCGTAAAAAGATTGAAAACAGATTTTTATGTTCCTTTCTATATTATGTTCCCTATGCCTGCCTGACGGCACTTACCATTCCGGCGATCTTTTCCGCAACGGAGTCTGTAATCAGTGCAGTGGCAGGACTGGGAATCGCTGTCGTTCTGGGATTTCGTGGAAAGAGTCTGTTTACCGTGGCGGCATCTGCGTGCATCACGGTATTTCTTGTAGAACGGCTTCTTGGACTGTGACTTGTAAAACTGGCTCTTGTAAATGAACGGTTATCTGATATAATGGTCAGTGATTGATTTACATTGCAATATGCGGGATATAAGGCTTATGCACAGGACGGAAGGAAACAAGAAGCAGGACGGATTCCATGATGTATGAAAACAAATTCTGTATGAAGAAGGAAGCGAACGAAAAGAACAGAGAATAAGAATGAAATGTAAGGAGGATGCTGTGAGAGGAATAGAAACACCGGTACAGGAAATCAGAAGAAAAATTTTTGCTGCCATTTCAAAGGTGGCGTTTGAATCAACGAATGATACATTTAATGACGAGATTGAGGCAATTCCATATACAATGGTAGGTGAAGTGCCAAAGCACAGGGAAAGTGTATACAGGGAGAGAGCCATCGTGAGCGAACGTGTCCGGCTTGCCATGGGTATGTCGCTGAGACCGGAGAACAGGGCGGTGCATATCACACATGGCATGGAGAACAGTAATATTGACGAGAAATATTATGAACCGCCGCTTATGCAGGTAATTCCGTCCGCGTGCAATGCCTGTGAGTCCAATAAATACCAGGTAAGTGATCTGTGTAAGGGATGTGTGGCACATCCGTGCAGACAGGTGTGTCCGAAAGGGGCAGTAGATGTTGTGGACGGTAAATCCGTCATCAATCAGGAAAAATGTGTGAAATGCGGAAAATGTAAGGAAATCTGCCCATATGATGCGATTGGTAAATTAGAGCGTCCATGTGAAAGGGCATGCGGGGTTAAAGCCTTTGAAACCGATGAACAGGGCAGAGCCTGCATCAACAGTGAGAAATGTGTTTCCTGCGGTATGTGCATGGTAAGCTGTCCGTTCGGTGCAATATCCGATAAATCACAGGTATTTCAGTTAAGCAGGGCTTTGCGGGAAGGAAAGAGAATTGTGGTGGCACTTGCACCGGCATTTGTCGGTCAGTTTGGCTCGAATGTCTCTCCGAAGAAATTAAAACAGGCATTATTAAAGCTTGGATTTGAGAATGTGCATGAAGTAGCACTCGGTGCGGATATCGGTGCTGTGGCAGAGGCAAAACAGTATGCAGAGAAAGTCATGACCGGGGAACTGCCGTTCCTTTTAACCTCCTGTTGTCCTTCCTGGGCAATGCTTGCGAAAAACTATTTCCCAGATTTAATAGACAGTGTGTCGAATGAACTGACACCGATGGTAGCGACTGCAAGAAGTATCAAGAAGAAGGAGCCGGATGTCAAAGTTGTATTTATCGGACCGTGTGCGGCGAAAAAACTGGAAGCCTCCAGAAGACATGTCCGCAGTGATGTGGATTTTGTTATTACCTTCGAGGAACTGTGGGGAATGTTTGATGCAAAGGAAATTAATCCGGCGGACATGGAAGAAGACACGGCATTCCATGATGCAACGGCAGCGGGAAGAGGATATGCGATTGCCGGCGGAGTTGCATCTGCCATAGAAGAATGTCTGAAGGAATATTATACGGAAACGCCGATTAAGATAGAACATGCCGAGGGACTTGCGGAATGTAAGAAAGTTCTCATGCTTGCAAAGGCAGGAAAAATGAACGGCTGTCTGATCGAGGGAATGGGCTGTCCGGGCGGCTGCATGGGCGGAGCCGGTACGAATATCCCGTTAAACAAGGCGAAGATGGAATTAAAGAAATACAAGGAAAAATCTACACAGAAGATTCCGCAATATGATGTACTTGAAATTGAATTAGATTGACGAACCTGCATAGTATTTAGTATAATAAAAGAATAGCAGAGAGAAAAATGTGAGGAAAGAAAGGAGAACTCCTTCAATGAAAATTTTATTGGGAATACTGATAGTATTATGCGGAGCCGGTGTCGGGGTTATGGTATATAATATCCAGAGTTACTGGAAGAAAAATAAGGAAACTCCACTGGCAGATAAAGCGAGGGGAATGCAGATACGGATGACTGTCATACCGGTGCTTCTGGTGCTGATTTGCTTATTGACACTGCTGATGAAGAGAGTTTAAAAGCACGCACAGGTGCAGAAAGCGAGAGCAAGATGAAAAAGAGGGAAGACGAGGAACTGGCATTGGCAAAAGAAAAGGACGGCAAGGATCTGTCACCGAAGGAACTGGAAGTGCTTGAGTGCTTATGGTCAGCGAAGAAGGCGAAGAGTGTACCGAAGATAGTAAAGCTATTGAGAGAGAAAACCGATCAGGAATATGCGGAATCCACGGTGCGGACATTTCTGACCCGGATAGAGAAGAAAGGCTATGTCAGAAGATTCAAGGACGGTCAGAATTATTATTACGAACCGACCATCGGGGAGAAAGATTACCGTATGTCCCTGCACAGGAAATACATCCGCGAAAATATGCGGGATGAAGAATATGATGTGATTCTGGAGCTTTTTAAGAGAGGAAAGTTTTCCAAAAAAGAGATAAAGACGATGAAGAAACTGATTAATGATATGGAAAAATAGAGGTGCTTATGGGAAATTATACTGCATATGAATGGCTGGCATTCTTTCTTGTATATGCGTTTCTGGGATGGGTATGGGAATCCTGCTATGTATCGGTAAAACAGGGAAAATGGGTAAACCGCGGTTTTTTAAGAGGACCGATGCTTCCAATCTATGGCTCTGGTGCGGTTATGATGCTGGTTGTATCCATGCCGTTTTCGGGAAATTATGTGCTGACATGGATTGCCGGAGTGATTGGGGCAACGGTTCTGGAATACATAACCGGATGGGCGATGGAGAAGATGTTTAAGGTAAAATACTGGGACTATAGCAACCAGCCGTTTAACCTGAACGGATATATCTGCCTGAGTTCTTCTATTACATGGGGATTTTTTACGATACTGATGAATCAGATCCTGCATCCTCCTGTGGAACAGATCGTGGAAGATATGTTTGCCATAGATGTACATGGCATAGTACTTATCCTTGTAAGCATTATCTTTGTGGCAGATGTGATTACTTCAGCCAAGGCAGCATTCGATGTGGCACATGCACTCGAGGCGATGGAGAAGATCCGCAACGAACTGGAGAATATACAGGTGCAGATGGCATTGCTTAAGAAAGAAACCTCTGATTATGTAGAGGAAAATCTGGAAAATGTCATCGAGAAGGTTGATGAGTTGAAGCTAAAGGCGATGAATGCAAAAGAAGTCAGAATGAACGAACTGCTCCGCCGCAAAGAAGAATTTATGCTGAATAAGGAAAAGATAGTTAAGAATCTTAACTTTGTCCAGAAAGGACTTCTGCGAGGAAATCCGGGAGCCAGTGCAGGTTCTCTGGAAAAATCACTGAAAGAATTAAAAGAGAAACTGATAAGGCAGAACTGAGTTACAGTTCTGCCTTATTTGCACTTACTTTTGCAACAATGGTATCATGGATATGCTGTGCCATGAATTTCTTTTCCTCCCGGCTGAGGCGGTCAGGATAGACCGGTTCACAGTATTCGATGATCACATGTGATTTTTTAATATATGGGAACTGATCTTCGAAAATGGAACTGGTATTGTTGATGGCAACCGGAACGATCGGAACATTTGCCTTCTCAGCCATCTTCAGGCTGCCGCCCTTGAATTCAGCAATCGCATCATCCGATTTTGCCCTTGTGCCTTCGGGAAAAATGAAAATGGAAATTCCCTGGTTTAACTTATCCACCCCATCATGAATCATCTTCAATCCTTCTTTCGGACTGGAACGATCCAGGAACAGGCAGTTCATATTTACCATCCACTGGGCGAGAATCGGAATTTTCTTAATCTCGATTTTAGAAACAAATCCCATAAGCGGAGGCAGAATGCTGTAATTCAGGATAATATCAAAGTAACTGCGGTGGTTTCCAGCGAAAAGCACCGGCTGTCCTTTCGGAATATTTTCCAGTCCGCGGATATCCACCTTTGTTCCGGCAGCAAGCCGTACAAGGAAAAATGTCTTTGAAACCAGAAAATAAGAAAAATACTGTTTTGCCTGCTTGTTCATAACCAGACCGATAAGCCATGCAAGCGGAAGTGTAATAATACTTAAAATAAAGTAAAGTGAAACAATAATTCCGACAAGAATTAATCGAAACATGTTGAAATCCTCCTTTAAAATGTCTGATATCCTAAAGTATTAGTATAACATTGACATATGGGAAATTCAAGAAAAATAATGTCAAAATTGTATTGCCAATTAGTTTGGCAGATGATAAAATATAGATGAATTATGGGATTTATCAAAGGATAAATTCAGGAAAGAAATCAGGAGGATTATTTTAAAATGAAAACATTTTTCATTGTATTAGGCATTATTGTCATTGTACTGGCAATTTTACTGGTCGTATTATATTTCCTGGGCAAAAATCTCCAGAAGAAACAGGCATCACAGCAGGAAGCCATGGACGCAGCAGCGCAGCAGATGAATCTTTATATCATAGATATGAAGATGATGAAGGCGATGGATGCAAATCTTCCGAAGATGGTAACGGAGCAGATACCAAAGTATATGAGAAGAGCAAAACTGCCGATTGTAAAGGCAAAGGTAGGCCCGAGGGTTATGTCTCTGATTTGTGATGCGAAAGTATTTGATACAATTGCACCGAAGCAGGAAGTTAAGGCTACCGTCAGCGGACTTTATATCACTGCTGCAAAGAGAATCAGAGGGCCGATTGTAGAAACCGATCCGAAGAAAAGAAAAGAGCAGAGAAAGCAGGAAAAGAAGGAAGCAAAAAAGGCTGCCAGAGAAGCAAAGAAGAACCAGAAATAAGATGCCGGAACACAGACCGGAATGAAAGAAGGTGCCAGATGGCATCTTTTTTTCATATAAAATTCATAGACGTGACATTGTGAAAAAAAGCAGGATGTGATATGATAAAAGATGAAATTTATCAGGAAAGGCATATGCAGGGCATATGGTGGGTTTTATAAATGTTACAGGAAACAGGAAAAAAAGGTTTTTGGAAAAATACGCCGCAGGATGTGAAATATCTGATTCTTATTCTTGTTGGCTTTATGTTTCTTATTTTTGACCAGCATATCGTATGCAGCTGGCTGAATGGAATTTATCCGGCATATTCCGAATCTTCCGGAATTAATACGGAATTCCAGCTGTATACACTGAATTATCTCTTTGGTTTAAGCTACAATGTGTACGAGTACTCCATCGGGGAACTGGCATACAATATAAGAATCGATGTTTTTTCGGATTTCATCGGTTATATCCTGATTACCATGGGACTGTTGAAGCTGGCGAAAAAGACAAAGATTTTCAATGTTGCGGCAATGACATCCATCGGTGCAATTATTTTATATGTGGCAACAAGACTTCTTCCGTTCATGTTTAATGGGGCACAGCTCTGTTATATGTGTTTCTGGCTGATTATTGCCCAGATGGGACTGGATATCTGTATCGGTTATATGTTTGTTTACGGAGTCTGTGATCTGCTGTCCGGCTATCAGTATGTCAGGGACAGAAGGGCAATCGGCATCTCATGGTTTGCTTCTGTTGTCCTTAATATCACGGTTATGCTTGTCATGTGGATGGCTCCGATGATGAATGGTGCATTGCTTACTTTCTACAATATTTTTGATCTGGCAGTAAATCTGCTGTTCTTCTGGTTTGTATTCCGTGTAAGGGATTATATTCTGGGATATAAGCAGTCATAGGAGGAAAAAGATGAAAAGTAAGATAAAAGGAATTTATTTTTTTATTCTGGGAATTCTGGTGACAGGGATTGATATTAATATTGCGACAAAGATCAGCTATGGATTTCGCTTTGGTGTAAATGAAGGTGTAAAAAAAGGTTTTAATACTTATTTTCTGGAAGCACTGATCGGTGACCATTTCCGGATTGATATTTTGTTTAATCCGGCAGGTTATCTGCTTATATTACTGGGACTTGCATTGATGCATGGGAACCGGAAATATATGATGAATATGAAAGCAGCGGCCGTTCTTGGATTTGTGATAAGCACAGTAAAGACGATTTTTCCGTTTGTCCTGTCACAGTACAGTCTGTTTGGCCCGATCCTGTTCTGCTGTGTTGCAGAGATCCTTGTCATGCTGGTCATTATGTATTCTTTTACACTGGCATGCAAAAAGCAGGTGGATAATTTTAAATATCTGGAAGTAGGTAAGGATCTTACTTTTGCGACCGAATTATATGGATTTGCATCCGTTATCAAATATGTCATCATGCCATTTGCAGCCTTATACATTTATTTTGCAAGAGGGGCATATATCCTGACCATTGTGCTTTCCTGGGCGGCAGTCCTGTATTTTGTATACAAAACATTCAGGTATGTAAGAACACTGCATCTGTTTGAAAATGCAGAAAAAGAAGAGGAAAAATAATTGAAATTTTCAAATGTGTGTAAAAAATTTCAAAGTAGTTTAAGAGAAAACAAGACAGCTTTTTTATTATGTGCTATACTAATCATATGTGTTATTATTTCACTGGCAGTAATTATGGGCAGGAAGAAATCCGTTCCGGAAAACGGAAGATATGCCAGAATATACCAGAATGGAACGATAATAAGAACGATAGATCTGAGTGCAGTAGAAGAGCCTTACCAGTTTACCATCTGTGGAGCAGACGGTGAGGAAAATACGATAGAAGTAAAGAACGGAGAAATAGGTATGATCTCTGCAAACTGCAGGGATCAGATATGTGTAAAGATGGGATTCATCCATTCTGCGGCGATGCCCGTGACCTGTCTTCCGAATCATATTGTGATTGAGGTCGGAAGCAGTTCTGAGGAAAATGAACCCGATGGAGTGGCATACTAAAGAGAGAACCGGATGAGGTAAAGAAATAGAGAATATTAAGGATTGACAATGCAATTCACAGCATGATATAATAAAATATATACAATATATAAAGACTGTGACGAAGACAGTAGCCGTTATAGGAACGTGACAGAGAGCCTGGCAGGGTGGGAACAGGTATTAGTACTATTATGGTGAAAATCACTTCTGAGTTTCCGCCTGAACGCAGCAGCAGTAGGGCAGGACGTAGAACCGGCGTTAACGGAAATCATATAACCTGAGTAATTCAGAGTATGAGTGTAACAGGTGGTAACGAGAATTAACCTCGTCCTTTTACAGGACGGGGTTTTTATATTTTTATGGAAAATCATAAGATTTTTCCGGTATAAGGAGGTAAAAATGTTATACGAAAAAGTTTCCGCAGACATGAATTTTGTGGAAAGAGAAAAGAAAACAGAAAAATTCTGGAAAGATAATGACATCTTCAGAAAAAGTATGGAAAACCGCAAGGAAGGAGAAACCTATACTTTCTATGACGGCCCTCCGACGGCAAACGGAAAGCCGCATATCGGTCATGTGCTTACCAGAGTAATCAAGGATATGATACCGAGATACCGTACCATGAAGGGCTACATGGTACCGAGAAAAGCCGGATGGGACACACATGGACTCCCGGTTGAAATCGAAGTCGAAAAGAAGCTCGGACTGGATGGAAAAGACCAGATTGAAAATTATGGATTAGAGCCATTTATCAAAGAATGTAAGGAATCCGTATGGAAATATAAGGGTATGTGGGAAGATTTCTCAGGAACCGTAGGTTTCTGGGCAGATATGGACAACCCGTATGTAACTTATGACAATAATTTTATCGAATCTGAATGGTGGGCTTTGAAAGAAATCTGGAAGAAAGGTCTGCTTTACAAAGGATTTAAGATTGTACCTTACTGTCCGAGGTGTGGAACACCGTTATCTGCACAGGAAGTGGCACAGGGTTACAAGACCGTCAAAGAACGCTCTGCTATCGTAAGATTTAAGGTAACGGGCGAGGACACATATTTTCTTGCATGGACAACGACTCCATGGACCCTTCCGTCAAACGTTGCACTCTGCGTAAATCCGGATGAAACTTATGCGTTAGTAAAAGCTGCAGATGGTTATACTTATTACATGGCATCCGCACTTTTAGATACCGTACTCGGCAAACTGGCAGTAAAAGCAGATGAAGAAAATGGTGTGGAAGCAAAGCCGGCATATGAAGTATTAAAGACCTTCAAGGGAAAAGAACTTGAATACAAAGAATACGAGCCATTATTTGTCTGTGCAAAGGACGTGGCAGACAAGCAGAACAAGAAAGGCTTCTTTGTGACCTGTGATAACTATGTTACTATGACAGACGGTACCGGTATCGTACACATCGCACCGGCATTTGGTGAAGATGATGCCAATGTTGGAAGAAATTATGACCTTCCGTTTGTACAGTTTGTAAATGGTAAGGGTGAACTTACAGAGGAAACCCCATTCGCCGGATTATTTGTGAAGAAGGCAGACCCGGAAGTAATCAAAAACCTGGATGCCAGAAACCAGCTCTTCGAAGCACCGCAGTTTGAACATGAATATCCACACTGCTGGAGATGTGATACACCACTTATCTATTATGCAAGGGAATCATGGTATATCCGTGAAACCGCAGTAAAAGATGACCTTATCCGCAACAACAATACCGTAAACTGGATTCCGGAATCCATTGGAAAAGGACGTTTCGGAAACTGGCTGGAGAATATTCAGGACTGGGCAATTTCCAGAAACCGTTACTGGGGAACACCGTTAAATATCTGGGAATGTGAATGCGGACATCAGGAATGTATCGGAAGCCGTGCAGAACTGGCTGAACGTGCAGGAGATCCGAAGGCTGCAGAAGTAGAACTGCACAGACCATATATCGATGAAGTGACATTGACATGTCCGGACTGCGGAAAGACTATGCACAGAGTACCGGAAGTAATCGACTGCTGGTTCGATTCCGGGGCAATGCCTTTTGCACAGCATCATTATCCGTTTGAAAACAAAGAATTATTTGAACAGCAGTTCCCGGCACAGTTCATTTCCGAGGCTGTGGATCAGACCAGAGGATGGTTCCATTCCCTGATGGCAGAATCCACACTGTTATTCAACAAAGCACCATATGAGAATGTTATCGTTCTGGGACATGTACAGGATGAAAACGGACAGAAGATGAGTAAGTCAAAGGGAAATGCAGTAGATCCGTTTGAAGCATTGAATACACATGGGGCAGATGCGATCCGCTGGTATTTCTATATCAACAGTGCACCATGGCTTCCAAACCGCTTCCACGACAAGGCAGTTACGGAAGGACAGAGAAAGTTCATGGGTACATTATGGAATACTTATGCATTCTATGTACTCTATGCAAATATTGATGAGTTCAATCCGTTAAACTACACACTGGAATATGACAAACTTCCTGTTATGGATAAATGGCTGCTTTCCAAGCTGTACAGTGTAATTGGTGAAGTGGACAATAATCTTGAAAATTACAGAATTCCGGAAGCTGCAAGAGCATTACAGGATTTTGTGGATGAGATGAGTAACTGGTATGTAAGACGTTCCAGAGAACGTTTCTGGGCAAAAGGAATGGAACAGGATAAGATCAATGCCTACATGACATTGTACACCGCACTGGTGGAAATCAGCAAGGCTGCAGCACCAATGATTCCATTTATGACGGAAGATATTTACCAGAACCTTGTCAGAAATATTGATAAGAATGCACCGGAAAGTATTCATCTGTGTGACTTCCCGACCGTAAAGGAAGAATGGATCGACAAAGAACTGGAAGACAATATGGAAAGAGTTCTGGATATTGTTGTTATGGGACGTGCGTGCCGTAACGAATCCAATATCAAGAATCGTCAGCCAATCGGACAGATGTATGTAAAAGCAGGATTTGATTTGCCTGATTTCTATAAAGATATCATTGCAGATGAGCTGAATGTAAAGAACGTAGAGTTCACAGATGATGTGAGGAACTTTACAACGTATGTATTTAAGCCACAGTTAAAGACGGTAGGACCAAAATACGGCAAGCAGCTTGGAGCAATCAAGACATATCTTGCAGGACTCGATGGAAATGCAGCCATGGATGAACTCGAAGCAGAGGGTGCATTGAAATTTATCGCAGGCGACGTGGAAGTAGAGCTTACAAAAGAAGATCTGCTGATTGAAATGACACAGATGGAAGGCTATGTATCACAGAATGACCATGGAATCACGGTCGTAATGGATACCAATCTGACACCGGAACTTCTGGAAGAAGGATTTGTGAGAGAAATTATCAGTAAGATTCAGACCATGAGAAAAGAAGCCGGATTTGAAGTAATGGATAAAATCAATATCTATGTCGATAAGAATGATAAGGTTATTGAAATTTTACAGAGAAATAAAGAAGAAATTACATCAGAAGTGTTGGCAAATGAGGTAATTTTTGGTAAAATAAATGGGTACTGTAAAGAATGGAACATTAATGGAGAAAATGTAGAACTTGGTGTTGAGAAACAGTAAGTGAAAGTATGCGGAGGTCATGGGACGGTCCCGGCACACGATTTTACCGGGGACTGTCTTATGACATTATAGGAGGTATTGTATGGCAGAATTGGGAACATTCTCAAAGGAAGAATTTAAGAAACAGGTAAAGGATTATGTAAAGGTAGTTTCAAGAAAGACAATCGAAGAAGCATCGGATTTGGATATTTACACAGGTGTTGCTTACGGTCTGAAGGACGTTATCATCGACCAGTGGATTGCAACTCATAAGGAATATGAGAAGAAAGATGCAAAGACAGTATATTATCTTTCTATGGAATTCTTAACAGGACGTGCACTCGGAAATATTATTATCAATTTATCCGCCTGCAAGGAAATCAAAGAAGCGATTGAAGAATTAGGACTGGATCTGAACGTAATAGAAGATCAGGAGCCGGATGCAGCACTTGGAAATGGTGGTCTGGGAAGACTGGCAGCATGCTTCCTTGATTCTCTGGCAACACTCGGTTATCCGGCATATGGCTGTGGAATCCGTTATAAATACGGTATGTTCAAGCAGAAGATCGTGGACGGATATCAGGTGGAAGTACCGGATGAATGGTTAAAGAACGGTAATCCGTTTGAAGTAAGAAGAGAAGAGTACGCGTGTGAAGTTAAGTTCGGCGGCTACACAAGATGGGTAAAAGGCGAAGACGGAAGAGAAAGGGTTGTTCAGGACGGTTATCGTTCCGTAAGGGCAGTACCATATGATCTTCCTATCGTAGGATATGGCAATAACGTGGTAAATACTTTAAGAATCTGGGATGCAGAACCGGTTCAGCACTTTGTACTGGATTCCTTTAACAAAGGTGATTATATCAAGGCAACAGAGGAAGAATCCCTGGCAAAGAACATAGTAGAAGTATTATATCCTTGTGATGACCATTATGCAGGTAAGGAATTAAGACTGAAACAGCAGTATTTCTTTGTATCCGCAAGTGTACAGACAGCCATTAAGAAATACCTTGATAATCATGATGATGTACGTAACCTTCCTGAAAAAGTAGTATTCCAGCTGAATGATACACATCCGACCATCTGTGTGGCAGAACTGATGAGACTGCTGATGGATGAGTATGATCTTACCTGGGATGAAGCATGGGCAGTCACAACAAAATGCTGTGCATACACAAACCATACAATCATGGCAGAAGCTTTGGAAAAATGGCCAATCGAACTGTTTTCAAAACTCCTTCCAAGATGTTATCAGATTATAGAAGAGATTAACAGAAGATTCCAGCTTGAAATCTCGGCAAAATATCCTGGAAATCAGGAAAAACAGAAGAAGATGGCGATCATTTATGATGGTCAGGTTAAGATGGCAAATCTTGCTATCTATGCAGGTTTCTCTGTAAATGGTGTTGCAAGACTTCATACAGAGATTCTGAAGAATCAGGAATTAAAAGATTTCTATGAAATGATGCCGGAGAAATTCAATAATAAGACAAATGGTATTACACAGAGAAGATTCCTTCTTCATGGCGATCCATTGCTTGCAGAATGGGTATCAGGAAAGATTGGTTCCGAATGGATCACAGATTTAAGCCAGATTAAGAAGCTTGAAATCTATGTGGACGATCCAAAATGCCAGGCAGAATTCATGAATATCAAATATCAGAACAAACTGCGTCTGGCTAAGTATATCAAAGAACATAACGGTATCGATGTAGATCCTCGTTCAATCTTTGATGTACAGGTTAAGAGATTACATGAATATAAGAGACAGCTCTTAAATATCCTTCATGTTATGTATCTGTACAATCAGATCAAGGAACATCCGGAGATGGATTTCTACCCAAGAACATTTATCTTTGGTGCAAAGGCGGCAGCAGGATACCGCAGGGCAAAACTTACCATCAAACTGATTAACAGCGTGGCAGATGTCATCAATAATGATAAGTCCATCAATGGCAAGATCAAAGTTGTATTCATCGAAAACTACAGAGTATCCAACGCAGAGTGGATCTTTGCGGCAGCAGATGTCAGCGAACAGATTTCAACAGCCAGCAAGGAAGCTTCTGGAACAGGTAATATGAAGTTCATGTTAAATGGTGCTTTAACACTGGGAACCATGGATGGTGCCAATGTGGAAATCGTAGAAGAAGTAGGTGCGGAAAATGCATTTATCTTTGGTCTTTCTTCTGATGAAGTTATTAACTACGAGCAGCATGGCGGTTATGATCCGATGGAAATCTTTAACAACAACATGGATGTGAGAAAAGTTCTCATGCAGTTAATCAACGGTACTTATGCACCGGATGATTCAGAAAGATTCCGTGAAATCTATGATTCCCTGCTTACCAATAAATACGGCAGACCGGATGTATACTTCATATTGAAAGATTTCGTATCTTATGCAGAAGCACAGAAGAAAGTGGAAGAAGCATACAAGAACGAATCCGGCTGGGCAAAATCAGCACTTTTAAATATTGCAAATGTAGGAAAATTCTCTTCAGACAGAACGATTGAAGAATATGTAAGAGATATCTGGCATCTGGAAAAAGTAAAAGTAGATATGGATAATGTAGAAGAATAATAAAATACAGGAAAGAGGCAGCTGCTTAAATGGAAACATTGAGGTGGGCTGCCTCTTTTTTTTCGGACATAGATATGGTACAATTAATATAGTATTCAAAATGAAGAGCATGGAAGAAGAATTTGGCGAAAGCAGGTGGAGCAGTGAAAAAGATAGTCAGTATTGGAAACCAGGGATTTGAAGATATTAGGATAAATGATAATTTTTATGTGGATAAGACGGCGTTTATAAAGGAATGGTGGGAAGCAAGGGATATCGTTACTTTAATTACCAGACCGCGCCGGTTTGGTAAAACATTAAATATGGATATGCTGAAATGTTTCTTTTCCAACAAATACGCAGGGAGACAAGATTTGTTTGAGGGACTTTCCATTTGGGAAGAAGAGAAATACCGGAAGCTGCAGGGAGAATACCCGGTGATATCCCTGAGTTTTGCAGATGTGAAACAGACAAATTATATCGATGCTGTAAAAATGATAAAATTTATCATTTCAGATGCTTTCAGGGAATACAGAGATATTATGCAGAGTGACAGATTTACAGAAACAGACAGGCAGCGGTTTGAAATGGTAAATCCAACGATGGATGACGTGACAGCACAGAGAGCCTTAAAGGAACTGGGAGGTTATCTGGAAACTTATTATGGCAGAAAAGTCATTCTGTTTCTGGATGAGTATGACACCCCGATGCAGGAGGCATATGTAGGCGGATACTGGGATGAATTTACCGCTTTTATCCGTAGTCTGTTCAACTCGACATTTAAGACAAATCCATATCTGGAACGTGCTATTATGACAGGTATTACCAGAGTTTCTAAGGATATGTCATATCCCTGTCAAGGGTATGACCTGCGCCCGCATCAGCGGGCTTCCTTTTTTGAATCGATTTTTTCGGATTTGAATAATCTGAAAGTAATTACCACTACATCCAACTGCTATGAACAGTGTTTTGGTTTTACGGAGCCGGAAGTTTTTGAGGCATTGGACAGTTTTGGACTTTCGTCTCAAAAGCAGGCAGTGAAACAATGGTATGACGGATTTATCTTTGGAAATCATAAAGATATCTATAATCCGTGGTCTATTACGAATTTTCTGGGAGAGCAGAAGCTGAAAGCTTACTGGGCAGCGACAAGTTCTAATCATCTTGTTGACAGAATTATCCGAACTGCTTCTTCTGAGGTCAAAGAACAGATGGAAGACCTCCTGGAGGGAAAAGAAGTCGTGGTTACTTTTGATGAACAGATTGTGTTTAATCAGTTGGAGCAAAATGAATCTGCTATCTGGAGTCTTCTGATGGCGAGCGGATATCTCAAACCGGAACAGGTGGAATATCGCGGGGAGTTAATGAAACCATGGTACCATTTAAAAATCACTAATTTGGAAACCCGCGTTATGTTCTTTGAGATGTTTGCCGGATGGTTTCAGAATAAAGATGCGTCTTACAGTCATTTCATGCAGGCACTGGTTCAGGATGATCTGGAAGCCATGAATTACTTTATGAACCGCATGACAAATGCAACATTCAGCTACTTTGACGTGGGAGGAGATGGATATCAGCAGCCGGAGAAATTCTATCATGGATTTGTCCTTGGCCTGATGGCAGAACAGACGGAAAACTATATGATAAAATCAAACCGGGAGAGTGGATTCGGAAGGTACGATATCATGATGCTTCCGAAAAAAGAAGCACTTCCGGGAATCATTATGGAATTTAAAGTTCGGAGCAGCAGAAAAGAAAAATCTCTCGAAGAAACAGTTGGAGCAGCTTTACAGCAGATAAAAGAGAGAAATTATGATGCGGAACTGCTCTCTCTTGGCATTCCGGAAGAACGAATCCGGCATTATGGATTTGCGTTCGATGGAAAAAATGTACTGATTGGGAGCGATGGGGAAAATATACAATATTAATATATTTTCTGTGAGTTTTCAAAATTTTATAATTTCGTGTATAAATAGAACGAATGAAACACAATATATAATTGTGTTTCATTCGTTCTATTTATATTATCGGTACAATGGAAAAATACTTTAGATATTTTTTTATAAATTTACATTTAAAAATACAGTATCTTTGTCATCTTGTTCAATTCCCAGATATCGTTTGGTTATCTGATAGGATGAGTGATTATATATGTTCATTAATAAGGCAGGCTGAACACCCTGCTTCCAGGCATGATATCCAAAGGTTTTACGCAGTGAATGACAGCTTACATTTTCTGGAAATCCGGCAAAAATGGCAGCCTTTTTTATAATACGGAATGCCTGGCAGCGGCTGAGCGGAGAATTTGTGCCTTTTCTGCTGCGAAACAGGTAACTGTTTTTGGTAAGTGAATTTCCGGTTTGTGAAAATATTAAAAACTCTGATAAAATACGGTTTAACTGCTGATTTATGACAATACGGTTTGGTTTTCCGGTTTTTTTTTCTTTTATTTCTATATGGTCTAATAGTTTAAGCGTATCAAAATCATAAACATCTCCCCATTTTATATGAAGAATATCATTAATACGCAGAGCAGTATTCAACCCCATAATAATTAATGTGTAATTGCGGAAATTACATTCGGTATCCCTGTAGTAATTTTTAAATGTCTGAAGTGCGTGTAAATCTCTGATTGGTTGTGTAGTATTCATTTTTTAGTCCTTTCTGTGTTTTGAATGAAACACAATTATATAATGTGTTTCATTCGTGTAAACAGGAAGGAGGAAAAGACAAGGATGTTAAGACTTACTGTTGGAATTGAAGACTATATCCAGATCAATGAGGATATAAAAATTATTTTTCTGGGCGGCAGTCAGAAGAATATGCGGGTAATGATTGATGCACCCAAAGAAGTAAAAATAGCAAGAGGAAAAGCTATTAAAAAACGTCTGGAAGAAAAAGCTTCACAATAGGTATTAACTGGTTTGTTTTGGATGGAAGATACAGGAAGAGGCCCTCTGTTAAAACAGAAAAAACAGATTAGTTTATATATATTTATTGATCTGTAAACGGAGTTACAGATTTATCACAAGGAGGTAATTTATTATGGTAGTACAGCACAATTTAACTGCGATGAACGCAAACAGAATGTTAGGAATCACAACAAATGCACAGTCTAAGGCAACAGAAAAGTTGTCATCCGGATATAAGATTAACAGAGCCGCAGATGACGCAGCAGGTCTTTCTATTTCTGAAAAGATGAGAAAGCAGATTCGTGGACTGGATAAGGCTTCTTCTAATGCGGAAGATGGTGTATCAGCAGTGCAGACAGCAGAAGGTGCTTTGACAGAAGTACATTCCATGCTTCAGAGAATGAATGAACTGGCAGTCCAGGCATCAAATGGAACGAATTCATCCACTGATCGTCAGGCAATTCAGGATGAAATTTCACAGCTGACAACAGAAATCGACAGAGTAGCGGAAACAACCAAATTTAATGAAAGTTATCTGCTCAAAGGCGATAATGCAAAAACAAAGAATGTATACATGGAAGGCCATGATGCAGGATTAAAAGGTACATTAACAGACAATTCAACATCGGCCACATTTACTGTAAAAGGCGGAGATTTGGATGCAGGAAAGTCTGTGACAATTGGTGGAAAAGAGTATACAATAGGTGCAACTGCTGATGAAGCCAAGAAAATGCTTGGTGCAACATATGATGGATCGGTTAAGGCAAAAGTTAATGGTGTGGAATATACATTAGTAGAGACTGCAAAGATGGATAAGGATGCAAATAAGCTGGATAAGACAGAGATGGAAAAGTTAATTGTTGCAGGTGCAACCGTCGAAGTTGGTGGAAAATCAGCTATAGTTTTAACGGATGGTAACAACGATGGAATAGATGATAATGATTCTTCTGTTATAACAGCAGCAAAAGCAGTCGAACTGATGACGACTGAGCTTACAGCGGCAAATAACATCGGAACAGTTGATCATGCGGCAACAGTAACAAAAGGTGGAGCTTATGATGCAACAAATGGTGTAACATTTACTATTACAAAAGGTTATGCTACAGTAGCAGATAAATTATCCTTTAATCTGCATGTTGGATCTGATGCTGATATGACAAATAAGATCACGGTTGAAATTGAAACCATGAGTGCGAAAAATCTTGGAATCAAGGGATTAAATGTAGCAGATGAAACAGGTCTTGGTGCTACTTATGCAGTAGATGCAATAGCAGATGCAGTACAGAAGGTTTCAGAACAGCGTTCTGCTCTTGGTGCAGTACAGAACAGATTAGAGCATACCATTGCAAATCTGGATAATGTAGTTGAAAATACGACATCAGCAGAATCCCGTATTCGTGATACTGACATGGCAGAAACAATGGTTGAATACAGCAAGAACAATATTCTTGCACAGGCTGGACAGTCTATGCTCGCACAGGCAAATCAGTCAAATCAGGGTGTACTGTCATTACTTCAGTAAGGAAAAATACAATCAATATTTGAACAGCAGAGGGCAGCGGTTGAAACGCTGCCCTTTTTCCCACTTTAGATATTTTCTACAACAAAATCCTTCATAATTTGCTAATCATAAATTTAAAATTGCAAAAATCGTTAATAAGGTATATAATATGCTTATGATGATAATTAAGAAAGGAAATGTTGGAGAATGAATATGAGAGAAAAAGCAGAGAAGGGACAGCCGATGACGATACGGACGAATATCAGACGGAGCAATATGGTAATCATGCTGATTGTAGGAGTGATGGTTATCTGCAACGCGATTAATTTATATCTGATTTACCACTATATGAACGAATTAAAGGCTGTTCTGGATGGAACGGCATCAGCAGCATTGACATCCGGTGAAACACATTATTTTAATCTGTTAAAGACCAGAGTAGTGACGGCCATGTTTACGAATCTGATTCTGGCAGCTGTTGTATGGGTATTTATACGCAAATCGGCGGAGAAGCTTGCAGATAAGATAGCACATCCGGTTTCAGCGGTTGTAAACTGGGCTTCTGCACTGGCACTTGGTTCGGATCAGCTTGAGTTTGACGAGGAGCAGTCCGAGCTGGTGGAAACCAATGAGATGATAGATGCATTTAAGAAGATGGCGGCAAGTATCCAGGAGAATGTCCATGTTGTACAGAGAGTTGCCGAAGGTGATATGACAGCCTTTGTTAATATCAGATCTTCACAGGACAGCCTTGCAAAGAATCTGTATAAGATGGTGCAGACAAATGACCTTATGTTTAATGAGATCACACAGATTGCAAATGAAGTTGCCGAAGGTGCAACCGATATTGCAGAGGCGAGCGGAGCATTGGCAGAAAGCTGTACGGCACAGGCACATACGATTTCAGATTTTAAGGTGGCTGTGGAAAATACAGGTAATTTATTAAGAGAGAATACTTCACGTCTGTCCCATTCACAGGAGATCTCAGCAGAGATTAAGCATGAAGTGGCAGAAAGTAAGGAAAAGATGGAAGAACTTCTGTCATCCATGACCGATATCACAGAGGCATCCAGAAAGATATCCACTGTTATCCAGACGATTGAGGAAATTGCGGACCAGACAAACCTGCTTGCACTGAATGCATCGATTGAAGCTGCCAGGGCAGGAGAAGCCGGAAAAGGATTTGCGGTTGTTGCAGGAGAAGTAGGAACACTTGCGGCACAGAGTGCAGATGCAGCGGTACAGAGCCGCACCCTGATTGAAGATACGATTTCCAAAGCTGCAAGAGGAAATGAGATATCGAAGCAGACATCGCTTACATTTGACAAGATTGTGGACAGCATGGATGATATCTATCGTGTAACAGAGGAAATCAGCCGGACAGGTAAGGAACAGAGCAGACAGCTTGATGTCATTGAGAAGGATATCCGTGAGATCGCAGAAGCTGTGGATGGAAATGCTGCAGCGAGCGAAGAAACAGCGGCATCCAGCGATATGCTGACGAAGAGTGCGGATGAACTGAGAGAAGCTATGAGTAAGTTCAATCTTCGTAAGAGAGAGCCTGGAAAAGCTTATATTCCACCGGAAAAGATGCATGATGAAGAATTCATAAGAGAAGCACAGGCAAATTATGAGAAGGCAGTAAAAGAAGGACTTGTTAAATAAATATAAGATAATGGCACAAAACGGGCAGTGAAGGCTGCCTGCTTTGTGCCACTTTTTCTATAAGCAGGGAAGGTATTCCCTATGATGAAGCAACAGGTAATCAGGTACGTTATTGGAGGGAAACGGGTATCGATCATCTGATAAAATGTGGGAAAAGACCTGTTGACTTATCGTTGTACTATAATATATGCGTGGTTTGGTGGAAGGTGCGTTAATTTTCATCAAAATTCAGATAATCAAGCGGATCGGCAGGTTCTGCGTTGCAAGTCATTTTCAGATATAGGTTAGCACCTTCCACACTGTAATATTTGGTAGGTTCTGAGATATATCCGATCAAATCGCCGACTGACACCATACTTCCTTCTTCCACCTGGATATCTTTCAGCTGTCCGTAAGTCAGTTCATAATTATCACCGATATCCATAGAGATGAAACGGCCGGTTTCCTCATTATAGCTGTTGGCAGTTACGATACCATCGGCAGCGGCATAAACCGGAGAACCGACATTGCTGCGGATACATACGGCATCGCTTGTTTTATACATATCGAGGGTTGCAAAATAAGTGGTGGAATCCATGCTGAAATCAATGATAATATCATTTGTTTCCACGGGCCAGACAAGGACGCTGTTTGCTGTAAAAGAAAATGCGGAGGCAGGTGCATTGACAGAAGCATCCTCTTCTTTTGCCACAGTAGTCTGTTCCGTGGTGGGAACAGTGGCAGAAGTACTGTTGCTCTTTGTTGCGGAAGAAGTCAGTCCGGAAGGCTTTTCAGTGCTGCTTTCGGTGCTTTCTGCTGCATTGTCAGAAGAAGTGGTTGTTTCTTTCATAACATTTGCAGCGGCATTCTGAAGTTTTGTGCTGGTTTCGTCCAGCTCTGCAATCTGGGAAATACCGGAATCATTATTATCATTATTAGAAAGCATGATGCTTGCAGCAAGTCCGGAAAGTGCCATTACACTTACAATGGATAAAGCGATGATACTTTTGTCCTTGAAAAATCGTTTATTTGTATACATGATTACCTCCTGTTAAGATTAAGATGATAGAAAATAAGTATGTATTAGAAGTATTTCCTTTTGGAAAAATAATATTCTAAAAAATACAGATTTCCCAAAAACAGAATCTAACAGGAGATTTTGGATAAAATAACAGTTAAAATTACTGTATTGCAGAAATCATGGCATCTGTATAAAAATATTGAAGAATATCGGTATAATTTTTACCTTTTTCTGCCATTTTTTCAGCCTGGAAAAGGCTCATGCCATATCCACAGCCGACTCCTTTTGTAATAATACGAATGCCGCCGTTGTATTCGTCCAGTTCAAAACAGGCAGAAGAAAGATGAAAAATATTCATAAAATCGGAAACATCCAGGTCAGTTCCATTTATCTGGAGTGAAGTGACATAACCTGCATTATCGCGGGAAAGGATTTGTATGGAAGAGAGTGGATTGTCGGAAGAAATGACAAGGTCAGGGTATGCAGCAGTAAATGTGTTCAAAAAGGAATCTGTGCTGAACACAGAAGTCTGGAGATAATCCTTAGATTCGTAATCGAACTGACATTCGACAGGACACATATAGGGTTCACTGCCCTGTCTGGTAGTTCCACTGCTGACCGGGTGATACGGCGGATCGAGAAGTGTACCGTCAGAACTCAGGACAAGCATCGAAGTATTCTTTACGATTTTTCTTAATTTATTAAGATTGGCCTGAAAGTCTCCGCCCCAGTCTGACTGCATATCGGAATACGAAAGATAAGGAAGGCCAAGGTTGGAAAATTCGATGGATGACTGACCGGAAAGCCGTTGACAGACATAAGTTCGCAATACGATGGCAAATGCTTCAAGAAATGCTTCATTATCGTCAATAGAAGCCTGCCCCATTAACAGGCAGGGAAGAAATTCTTCTATATCATAGGTTTCCTTCGTATTTTCCGTGGTCAGAACAATGGAACGGCCCGAAGAGACAAAAGAAGTTCCCGGCCGGAAGCCTGATTTACTGCCGAAAACGAGAGTAATCATAGTTGGAAAACCGAAACAGAACAAGAGAATAAGCAGGGCAGAAAAGATTTTTTTCCGATAAATATGTCTGTGCATGTACACCTCCGTAAAAAAAACAAACCATTTGGATTATTCTACTATATGTCCGGAGAAATAAAATCATGACACAAATAAGGCAATGACATCTGTCATTGCCTTAAGTTAAAGTTTTATAATCTAAGCGGCTTCGCCTGCTGGCTCTTTTTCCGGGAATAATTTCCCGAAGATGAATCTTACGACAGGGCCGGCGAAGAAGAGCTGCCATAAAAGTGCCATTGGGAAGTTTAAAACAGTGGTCTGGAACCATGCTGCGATCAGCTCTTTTCCAGGCTGTTTAAATAAAACGGTTGCGACCAGGCTCATGGTTGGACACATACATAAGACGATCATGCATGAGATGGCGAGTGTAATCACAAACGGACGATCGTTCGGTGTTACGATACGGAAAGCCATTGCTGTCGATAACTTTTCAACCACGAAAAATTCCAGGATAAAAGCAACCGGAAGCATAATGATAATCTCATGGAAAGCGAGAAGAAAGATTTCGTTCTTCATACCGCCCATATCCAGGCTGATGTTGTAGCAAATCATTCCATAGACCATAACGAAAGCCATCAGAATGGTAAAAATAATACTTTGTAATTTGTTCTTTGGCATAAGTTCCTCCTTAAAAATGGGTACAAAAAACACATGTGTGTTGTTCGTTATCAGCTGCACGCATGTGTCGTTTCCAATTATACCAAAGATTTATGTACATATTTTGTTGTTTTTTTATGTTTTGCGGCTTCTGCCGACAATTAATTATTATAACATAAATGGGAAAAAGATCAAGTAAAAAGGACAGGAAAAAATTCCCTGTCCCCAGATTTGTTAAAAATGCTATAGTTCCATATTTTTCCTGGCTACATTTGGTACAATGCCGCCTGCTTTTAAAAGATTAAATTAACCGAAATATCTCTTTAATAATCCTTCAAATGCTTTGCCATGTCTTGCCTCGTCCCTTGCCATCTCATGAACGGTGTCATGGATTGCGTCGAGATTTGCCTGTTTTGCTCTTACAGCAAGATCAGTCTTTCCAGCAGTAGCACCATTTTCAGCAGCTACTCTTAATTCAAGGTTCTTCTTTGTGCTGTTTGTTACGACTTCACCTAACAATTCAGCAAATTTTGCAGCATGCTCAGCTTCTTCGTAAGCAGCTTTTTCATAATACATACCTACTTCCGGATAACCTTCTCTGTAAGCAACTCTTGCCATCGCAAGATACATACCTACTTCGGAACATTCACCGTTGAAATTTGCTCTTAAGTCTTCCTTAATGTCTTCGCTGACATCTGCTGCAACACCTACAACATGCTCTGCTGCCCAGGACATTTCCTCGCCCTGTAATTCAAACTTATCAGCCGGTGCATGACAGACTGGACATTCAGCCGGTGCAGCATCTCCTTCGTGAACATAACCACATACTTTACATACATACTTTGCCATAATATTAATCTCCTTTTCTTTTAAAATATTTTATTTATAAGTATTATAAACAATAATGATAATGATTACTGTTTTAATATAACATAAATTTCAGATTAGGTCAAGAGATAAATAAAAAAATTTATCATTTATTTTGTCCGGCTTCACCAGCGGCAAGACAATGTCCGCAGATGCCGTAAAACAGAAGCTGGCTGCCGGTAACAACCCCGTTGAAATCATTTTCCTTCTTTAAGATATCATCGAGATGTACGGACTGCATGGAGAGATCCGTAATGCAGTGGCATTGGCTGCAGATAAAATGTGCGTGGGGAGAGGTATCCCCGTCAAAATGATCGGAAGTGTCATTACAGCTTATCTTCAGAATAGAACCGTTTGTACTTAATTTTGTCAGGTTGCGGTAGACGGTTCCGAGACTCAGATTCGGCTGATCTTCTTTTAAATGTTGATAAATCACTTCGGCAGTCGGGTGATCCTTGCGGGATTTCAGAAAATGAATGATGGCTTCCCGTTGTCTGCTGTATTTTGTTGTTCCCATAAAAATTCCTCCGGATAATAAATTTAAGATGCCAGGGGCAAAAACGTTCGTAAAATTATCATCATGTTAAATCCAGTATAACATATCACGGGAAGATAGCAAGGGGTAAATTTTGGTTTTGTCAGAACCGTTTTGTGAAAGTTATGTGAAAAATGCACTTTCTTCTTTTATTTTTTTTAAATTTGTGGTATAAAATTATAGGATATTATCAGATTAGATAACATGAATGGGAATCTCAAAGAGTTTATATTAGTTTTTATTGAGAAAAGAAAGAGGTTAAGTAAAATGAAAAAGAGATTTATTGCTTTGGCACTCTGTGTCTGTACCGCATTTTCCATGGCGGCATGCGGAAAGGGAAAGACTGACACGAAGAGTTCAGAAGGAAGTATCAAGTTAGGAGAATATAAGGGGTACACCGTTGGCGAATCCGTTACACAGGTAGATTCAGCGGATGTTGACGAATATATTAATTCCATCCTGAAGATGTATTCTTCCACCAATGATGTGAAAGAAGGAACTACGGCAGAAGGCGATAAAGTAAATGTAACATATCGTGCAACCATGAACGGTGAGAGTGTGGAGGATTCCGCAGAAGGAAAGACGCAGACCATCGCACTTACCAGTGAAGGATTTACCGTGGATGGATTTACGAATGGACTGATAGGAAAGAATGTTGGTGATACCGTAGAGATGGATCTGCAGTATCCGGGTGATTACACGGACAGCAACCTGGCAGGACAGCCGGTTCATTATTCTGTAACGATTAATTCTATCAGTGTAACATCTTTACCGGAATTTAATGATGACTTCGTATCCGAGCATTATTCCTTTGCAGGTTATACAACCGCAGCAGACTTTACGGAATTTATCAAACAGGAAATTTATTATATCCAGGTGAATAACATGATTTGGGATGATATTCTTGCGGCACAGACCGTAGAAAGTTATCCGGCAGATGAACTGAAGAGCTATGTTGACAGAAACAAATCACAGATTGAAAGTGCCATCACATCCTATGGATATACCATGGATGCTTATTATCAGGCACTTGGAAAGACCGAAGATGAGTTCAATTCAGAACTGGAAGATAAATGTAAAGAGATTGTGAAAGAAAAGATGTTTGTGCGTGCCGTAGCGGAAAAAGAAGGCATCAAATACAGTGAAGATGAAGCCACAAAATATGCGGCAATCTCAGGATTTACATCCGTGGATGACTTTAAGAAACAGTTAGAAGAGTACGGCGAAGAATTAGAATATTCTGTATTGTCCTATCAGGTACAGAACTTTATCTGTGACAGTGCAAAAATTGTTCCGGATGAAGAAACAACAGCAAGCGAAACGGCAGCTGCAGAAAGCACAACCGCAGCAGATACTGCCGAGACAACAGCTGAAGAAACAACTGCTGAAACCGCAGCAGAATAATTAATAACAGAATGGTCAGGACGGAAAGTTCCGGAACCGGTAAACAACATCCCCATGCAAAGCATGGGGGTGTTTTATGATATATCAGGGAAATCCCTGTTTAATAATTTTCAGATACAGGAGGAAAACAAATGCTAAAAACAATACTGGCTCAGGTCAGGCAGTACAAACTGGCGAGTATCCTGAGTATGGTCTTTGCGGCAGCGGAAGTAGTAATGGAAGTAATTCTTCCACTTCTGACAGCAGCAATTATTGACAAAGGCATCAGTGTAGGAGATATGGGAAAAGTCTATCTGTATGGCGGACTCATGATTCTGGCAGCACTGTTAAGCCTTTCCTTTGGTATCCTGGCCGGCAAATTCGCGGCACAGGCATCTACCGGTGTGGCATGCAATCTCAGGGATGCCATGTATGAGAATATTCAGACGTATTCATTTTCCAATATTGACAAATACAGTACCGCAGGTCTGGTAACAAGACTGACAACGGATGTGACAAATGTGCAGAATGCATACCAGATGATTATCCGTATGGGAATCCGTGCGCCATTTACCCTGATTGCGGCATTGTTTATGTCGATGTTAGTCAGTGTGAAAATCAGTATGATTTTTGTAGTCGCTATTATCTTTCTTGGAATTGTACTGGCATTCATTATCAGTCATGCAACTCCGATGTTTGAGAAGGTATTCCGCAGATATGATGACTTAAATGCGAGTGTGCAGGAGAATATATCTGCCATCCGTGTGGTTAAGGCATTCGTCCGGGAAGATCACGAGAACCGGAAATTTACAACGGCGGCAGATAATATTTACAAAATGTTTGTCAAGGTAGAAAGTCTTCTGGCATTTAATAATCCGGCCATGATGATTACCGTATACGGAAGTATTCTGCTGATTTCATGGTTTGGTGCAAATATGATTACGGCAGGAAGCCTGACAACTGGTGAACTGACACAGTTATTCCAGTATGTCATGTCCATTATGATGAATCTTATGATGCTGTCCATGATTTTCGTCATGATTACCATGAGTGCGGCGAGCATCCGCCGTATTGCAGAAGTCATTGACGAACAGACGGATCTGATAAATCCGGAACATCCGGAATATGAAGTAAAAGATGGAAGTGTTGTCTTTGAACATGTAAACTTTGCATACAATAAGAAAAGCAGCAAACCTGTCCTTTCCGATATCAATTTAACGGTTCAGGCAGGTGAGACGATAGGTATTATCGGCGGAACGGGAAGTGCGAAATCCAGTTTTGTAAACTTAATCAGCCGTCTGTATGACGTAACGGAAGGAAGAATTCTGGTTGGTGGAAGAGACGTCCGTGAATATGACATAGAGAGCCTTAGAAATCAGGTATCCGTTGTACTTCAGAAGAATGAACTGTTCTCCGGCACGATTCTTGACAATCTCCGCTGGGGAAATGAAAATGCCACGGAAGAAGAATGTATCGCGGCATGTAAGATGGCATGTGCCGATGAATTTATCGAGAAGATGCCGATTAAGTACAATACATACATCGAGCAGGGCGGAAGCAATGTATCCGGCGGACAGAAGCAGCGTCTCTGTATTGCCAGGGCATTGTTAAAGAAACCGAAGATTCTGATTCTCGATGACTCTACCAGTGCGGTAGATACTGCAACTGATGCAAAGATTCGTAAGGCATTTGCGGAAGAAATACCGGATACCACGAAGTTTATTATTGCACAGCGTATTTCCAGTATTCAGGATGCGGACCATATCATTGTATTAGATGACGGAAAAGTTAATGGCTTCGGCACACATGAAGAACTGCTGGAAACCAATGAAATATATCGTTCCGTATACGAAGGCCAGACAAAAGGCGGCGGCGATTTTGATGAAAATTAGGAAAGGAGAATCGAGATGGCAGAAGAAAAGAAAGTAAAAGCTCCGGGTGGACCAGGCGGCCGTGGCCCGAAAGTAGAGAATCCTGGAAAAATATTCAAAAGATTATTCGGTTTTATGATGGAAAGTTATCGTATTCCATTCATTATCGTAGTGATTTGTATCATAGCTGCAGCATTTGCAGGTGTCCAGTCATCCATGTTTTCCAAAACACTGATTGACGAATACATTACACCGCTGCTCGGTGTGGACAATCCCGATTTTGGACCGCTGCTCAAAGGTCTTGCCAGCATTGCCTGTGTATATCTGGTCGGAATCGTTACATCCTACGCATATAACAGAATTATGGTAAATATTACACAGGGTACATTGCGTAATATCAGGGAGAAGATGTTCAAACACATGGAATCCCTGCCAATCAAATATTTCGATACACATGCACATGGTGATATCATGTCCATGTATACCAATGATATTGATACCCTGAGACAGTTAATCAGTCAGAGTATCCCACAGTTAATAAACAGTGTGATTACCATTGTCATGGTATTTATCAGTATGGTTATTTTAAGTATTCCACTTACTATCCTGACACTGGTCATGGTTGCGGTCATGATGATCTGCACCAGATATCTGGCAGGAAAGTCCGGAATGTACTTTGGAAAGCAGCAGAGAGACCTCGGAAAATTAAATGGTTATATCGAAGAAATGATGGGCGGACAGAAGGTGGTAAAGGTATTCTGTCATGAAGAAAAGGCACTGGAAGAGTTCCGTCAGTTAAATGAAAAACTCCGCGACAGTGCAAATAATGCCAATGCCTATGCGAATATCCTGATGCCTGTCAATGCACAGCTTGGAAATGTCAGCTATGTACTCTGTGCCGTAGTCGGAGCAATCCTTGCCATAGGCAGCGGTTCCGCGGTGGTTACCGTCGGAACACTGGTTGCATTCCTGCAGTTAAACAAGAGTTTCAACATGCCGATTACACAGGTCAGCCAGCAGTTAAACAGTGTGGTTATGGCGATGGCAGGTGCGGAGAGAATATTTAATCTGCTCGATGAACAGCCGGAAACCGACGAGGGAACAGTTACACTGGTCAATGTGAAGGAAGATGCACAGGGAAAACTTGTGGAATGTAAAGAACGTACCGAAGAATGGGCATGGAAGAATGTCGATAAGGAAACCGGCAAGCTGAAACTTGTGAAGCTGGAAGGCGATGTAGAATTTAAGGGTGTTGACTTCGGTTATACGGATGAAAAGATTGTATTGCATGATATCAAGATGTTTGCAACTCCTGGACAGAAGCTTGCCTTCGTCGGAAGTACCGGTGCAGGAAAGACAACCATCACCAACTTGATTAACCGTTTTTATGATATTCAGGACGGTAAAATCTGTTATGACGGTATCAACATTAACAAGATAAAGAAAGCAGATTTGAGAAGAAGTCTTGGTATCGTTCTTCAGGATACCCACTTGTTTACCGGAACTGTTATGGAAAACATCCGTTATGGCAAGCTGGATGCAACGGACGAAGAATGTATCGCAGCAGCAAAGCTTGCAAATGCAGACAGCTTTATCACCAGACTGCCGCAGGGTTATGATACCATGCTGACCGGCGACGGTGCAAATCTGTCACAGGGACAGAGACAGCTGATTGCCATCGCAAGAGCAGCAGTGGCAGATCCACCGGCACTTATTCTTGATGAGGCAACCTCCAGTATTGATACCAGAACAGAAGCACTCGTTCAGAAAGGTATGGACGGACTGATGGAAGGCAGAACAACATTTGTCATTGCACATCGTCTGTCAACCGTAAGAAACAGTGACTGTATCATGGTTCTCGAACAGGGAAGAATCATCGAGCGTGGAAATCATGAACAGCTCATGGCAGAAAAAGGAAGATATTATCAGTTATATACCGGATCTATTGCATAAAAAAATGCTCCCGCGGAAAATTCCGCGGGAGTTTTTTATGCAACAATATTTCCCTTTGTATCAATCGTTACAACCTGAAGTGGAATGTCTTTCCCGCTTGCTTTTATGGCAGTTTTTACGGCATATTCCAGTCCGCCGCAGCATGGCACGATCATACGGGTAACGGTAATGCTTTTGATTTCATTTCCGGCAAAAATTTCTGTGAGTTTTTCAGAATAATCGATGGCATCCAGCTTTGGACATCCGATTAAAGTAACACGTCCGCGCAGGAAATCCTGATAAAAGGTTGGATGTGTAAATGCAGTACAGTCTGCCGCAATCAGTAAATCAGCCTGATGGAAATAAGGTGCTGTTACCGGGGCCAGTTTAATCTGTACCGGCCAGTTTTTCTTATTCAGTAAAACGGCATCTTCATCATAAGCGAGAGCTTCTCTTTCTTCAAAAGAAATCGCATTCATCGGACAGGCAGGAAGACAGTTTCCCAGTCCGTCACAGTAATCATCGCGCAGCAGTACAGCCTTGCCGTGGCGAAGTCCAATCGCCTGCTCATGACAGGCATTGACACAAAGTCCGCATCCGTTACATTTTTCAGTATCTATTTTTATAATTTTACGAATCATAAGAGTACCTCTTTCCTGTTTTTAAATTCAAAACTTTCCCATTCATTTTAGCAGAAAAGAAGAAAAAAGTATGTTGTTTTTACAACGCAATGGAAGGATTTGTGTCTTGACAACAGAGGGGAGATGGTACAGAATGGAATCAAAATTAATTAAAGAGGAGAACGCGATGGAGGTTTTACAGAAATCAAGATTGTTCCAGGGAATGAGTCCGGAGGAGATAAACGGGGTGTTGGGCTGCATGGCTGCGAAGGAGCAATGCTATGAAAAGGGCAGTTTTATTGTGAATCAGGGGGACAGAATGACACAGCTGTATGTTGTGGTAAAGGGCATGGTGCATATCATCAAATCGGATTACTGGGGAAACCAGACGATTATGTCAGAGGCAGGGCCTGGGGAAATCTTCGGGGAGGCATATGCATGTGCGGGGGCAGAGTCCCAGGTGGCAGTCCGGGCGGTGGAAGATACTGCGGTATACCGTCTTGACGTTCATAAAATATTAACAGTATGTCCGTCATCCTGTGCCTGCCATAACCGCATGATTACAAATCTGGTATCTGCAATGGCACAGAAAAATATTCTTCTGACAGAGAAGATCGAGCATATGTCGCAGAGGACGACCAGAAAGAAACTGCTCTCCTATCTGTCGGCACAGGCACAGAAAACAGGTAAGGTCAGCTTTACCATTCCGTTTAATCGGCAGGAACTTGCGGATTACCTGTCTGTTGACCGGAGTGCCATGTCAGCGGAACTCTCAAGGCTGAAAGAGGAAAATATACTCGATTATCACAAAAATTATTTCATTTTCCGGTAGAACAATACCGGAGTGAAATGCATATTATGGCAAAATGTACATAATTGAACTCTTAAAATGTGAATATTTCATGAATAAATTGTGCATATTCACGAAAAAAACATTGACTATTGCATTACTGTAAAAAATATACTATGATATCGCTATAAGGGAGTGATAAATGTACAAAAATATAACAGAAGGAGGATAGAAGAAATTATCTATGTACAAATATCACAATGCAAAAGTGTATAATAACTAGATAATTATGAAAGGTAACTGTGAAAGGGGATTGGAACAGAGACTAAAATGTATTGGAAAGGAAGCTTAGTAATGAGAGTTCAATCACAGAGAAAGCATGGCAGAAAAGCTGCAGCTTTAGTAATGACAACAGTGTTCGCATTCTGCGGATTACAGCCGGGAAGTATAGCAATGGGGGCAGCAAGTTCATCAGGCACATCAGCCACAACAAGGATATCAGTTCACGACCCATCCGTATTTTATGATTCATCCAATGGAAAATATTATATTTATGGTTCGCACATGGCACAGGCATCGTCCACAGACCTTAGAAACTGGTCGGCGGAAGGAACGCAGGGATATACCAATAATACCGTGTATGCAAGTGAGAATGTAGAAGGAGTTTACTATATTCAGAATAAATACAGCGGATTATACCTGGATATTGAAAACGGATCTTCCAGCAATGGAGCAAATGTGCGCCAGTGGTCATACAATGGATCCGATGCACAGAAGTTTAAATTCGTATCGCTTGGGGACGGATATTATTACATACTGACAGGTGCGTCCGGTTATAAGAGCTGCCTGGATGTGGACAGCGGTTCAGCAAGTGACGGGACAAATATCCTCCAGTGGGAATACTGGGGTGGAGAGATGCAGAAATACCGCATTGTCCAGCAGCCGGACGGCACTTATGCAATTCTGACAAAAGCAAGTGGATGCAGTTCAGGACTGGATGTATATGACTGGTCATCTGAAGCCGGAGGAAATATCAATGAATGGAATTACTGGGGCGGAGAATGCCAGAAATGGAATCTCGTAGAAGCAGCGAAAAACAGTGGAAGTACAACTTCAGCAAGAGGAGAAGCCTTAGAAGATGCACTTGCATCATCTTTCCTTTGGGCAGGATATAATGATTCGGACTGCTCCGGCGGATATGGGGTATGGGCACCGGATATTATTTATAATCCTTCCTATGTATGGAATGATGGAAGTAAAGGTGCATACATGATGTACTACTGTACTTCATCCACATACATCCGTTCCTGTATCGGATATGGTGTGTCAAAGTCAGCACAGGGACCGTTCTCCTATGTAGATACCGTGATTTATTCCGGATTTACCAAAGGGGACAACAATGTGACCACGACCTCGTCGCTGGGAACAAAAACTGTAAATACAAACTATGCAAATACAAATATTCCGAAGTTAATCAGTGAGGGCAGATTAAGCTCAGCAAGAAGTGGCTGGTTTAACGGTGCAGGAAATTACAACAATTCCTTATTCCCGAACGCAATCGATCCAACCGTATTATATGATGCAAGCGGAAATCTCTGGATGACTTACGGCTCCTGGTCAGGCGGAATATATATTCTGCAGCTTGATCCTGCTACCGGTCAGCCAATTTATCCAAAGACAAACAGCGGCAACACGGACGGATATTTTGGAACAAGAATTGCCGGAGGCTATGGAAAATCAGGAGAAGCACCATACCTTTTATATGATTCAGAAAGCGGATATTATTATTTATATGTAACTTACGGATGGCTGGGTGTAGACGGCGGATATCATATCAGAATGTACCGTTCCAAAACCATTAACGGAAACTATGTGGATGCAGCAGGAAATTCAGCTATCTTCTCATCTTCTACAAACCAGGCAACCAGAGGAATCAAGGTATTTGGAAATTATGATTTCTCCACATTAAGTACGGACGGTTATAAGTCCGGCGGACACAATTCCGCAATCATTGACACGGATGGACAGAGATATCTGGTATATCACACAAGATTTAACGGTGGAACAGAATACCATGAAGCGCGTGTGCATCAGCAGTTCTTAAATGAGGACAACTGGCCGGTAACAGCGGTTTATGAATATCTGGGAAGCAGTATTTCAAAGACTGGTTACAGTACATCCGATATGACAGGAACATATGAATTTGTAAATCATGGTACGGATGCATCCACCAAAAATGTAGGCATGTTAACTACACAGTCCGTTACCTTAAACAGTAACGGCACGATCAGCGGGGATTGCACCGGAACATGGAGCTACACAGCAGGAACTTATTATTGCCAGATGAAGATAAATGGTGTAGTATACAAGGGTGTATTTTACAAACAGAAGGATGAATCTGCAAGCCATAAAGAAGTGATGACATTCTCACTGATTGGAAATAATAATGAAACCATCTGGGGAACAAAGACAACCGCATCACTTTCCAGTGTAGAAGGAACATTCTATATTAAAAACGCATTTTCCGGATTATATCTGGATGTAGCAGATGGCAGCAGCAGTAACAATGCAAATATACAGCAGTGGGCATTTAATGGATTTGATGCACAGAAGTTTAAGATTGTATCGAATGGAAATGGATATTACCATATTCTGACCGGTGCATCCGGTTATACCAAATGTGTGGACGTAGCAGGAAAGAAAGCTACGGATGGCGCAAATATTCTCCAGTACACATATAAGGGAAGCACAAATCAGCAGTACAAGATTGAACTGCAGTCCGATGGAACTTATGCCCTGCTGACAAGAGCAAGCAACTGTGCATCCGGTCTGGATGTATATGCATGGAGTACGGAATCAGGCGGTAATATTAACCAGTGGAATTACTGGGGCGGACAGTGCCAGAAGTGGATACTGGAGCCGGCCGGCTGATCGATGATATACAGTCAGCAAGGAGATTAGGATAAGATGGAAAGACAGATTCACAGTATGGATGAGATATCGGATGGTAAGTTATATGGTCTGAATGATATGGTTAAGGCGGATTGTCAGGATTGCCGGGGATGTTCGGTGTGCTGCCGCGGCATGGGAAATACAATACAGCTGGATCCTTTCGATATCTGCAGGATGGAAAACGGACTTGGAAAAGTTTTTGAGGAACTTTTACAGGAGTCTGTGGAACTGACGGCAGTGCAGGGAGTGATTCTTCCGAGTATCAGGATGAATGGTACAGAGGAGAAATGCAGCTATCTGAACGCAGAGGGAAGATGTACGATTCATCCGTTCCGTCCAGGCATATGCCGGCTGTTTCCACTGGGAAGAATCTACGAAAATGGTGGATTCCAGTATTTTCTGCAGACCGGGGAATGCCGGATGGAGAACAGGACGAAGGTAAAAGTCCGGAAATGGATCGATACCGGAGATTTGAAACGATACGAGAAATATATCTGTGACTGGCATTATTTTATCAAAGAACTGCAAAACCGGTGTATGACAGGCGAGGAAGGCTATATGAAGAAGGTCAGCATGACAGTGCTGCAGGTATTTTATCTCACACCATATGATGGAAATCTGGATTTCTATGAACAGTTTTACGACAGAATGAATGTCTGTCAGAGAGAACTGGCAATATAAAAACAAAACACAACAGGGCCATGCCATATCGGCATGGCTGTCTGTGTTTCTTTAAAAAATCTTGACTTTTATACTTAAACCAACTAAACTATAAAAGTTGCGATAGTTTTAAGTATAAAGGAGAAATATGGAATTATTAAATTTAGAAGAAGATATCATTGACAAGAGAATTGTAAGAGCAGTAAAAGAAATGGGATTTAAGCAGTTTTCCCCGATTCAGGAGCAGTCCATTCCTGAAATCCTCAAAGGTAAGGATGTAATCGGACAGGCACAGACTGGAACAGGAAAAACAGCAGCGTTTGGTATTCCACTTCTACAGATGATTGATCTGGAAGTAAAGGGAACACAGGCACTTGTGCTTTGCCCGACCAGGGAGCTTGCCATGCAGGCGGCAGAAGAAATCAGAAAATTCGCAAAATATATGTCAGGAATCCGTGTACTGGCAGTATACGGTGGACAGGAGATATATAAACAGATCAAGGCATTAAAAGGAAATGTACAGATTATTGTAGGAACTCCGGGACGTGTCATGGATCATATGAGAAGACATACGATAAAACTGGACAATCTCCAGATGGTAGTATTAGATGAAGCAGACGAGATGTTAAACATGGGATTCCGTGAGGATATGGAGCAGATTCTTTCCCAGATCAAACAGGAACATCAGACCGTTCTGTTTTCTGCAACCATGCCAAAGGCAATTCTGGATATTACTGGACAGTTCCAGGATCATCCGATTCTGATCAAAACAGTGAAGAAGGAATTGACGGTACAGGCAATTAAGCAGTGCTATTATCAGGTCAGAAAAGAAGATAAGAAGGAAGCGACGGCACGTTTGCTGGAATATTATGCACCAAAGCGCACGCTGGTATTCTGTAATACAAAAAGAATGGTGGAAGAACTGGCAGAAGATTTGAAGAAACGTGGATTTTTTGCAGAAGGACTTCACGGCGATCTGACACAGAATGTCAGGGACAGAGTCATGGATTCATTCAAGAACGGAACTACACAGGTATTGATTGCGACAGATGTAGCAGCGAGAGGAATCGATGTGGACGATGTGGAAGCCGTTATTAACTTTGACGTACCACAGGATATTGAATACTATGTACACAGAATCGGAAGAACAGGAAGGGCAGGACGCTCCGGACGTTCTTTTACACTGGTGGTAGGAAAAGAAATCTACAAGATTCGTGATATTGAAAAAATCTGTAAATCAAAGATGAATGAGAGAACCATTCCGGCAGCAGCAGATATTGAGATGGTAAAAGCGAAGAAGATTCTGAATGATGTTTCAGCGGTTATGAATGAGAAAAACCTCAGAGATACCACAAAGATGATCGAGGCACGAATGGAAGAAGAGAACTGCACTGCACTGGAACTGGCAGCAGCATTTCTGAAGCTTCATCTTGGCGAAGAAAAAGAAGACATTCCGGTTGATAAGTACATGGCAAAGAAAAAAAATGTAAAATATCATGACGGATGGGAGTCAGGAAAGAGAAGAAAAGATGGAAAAAGAGGGGTTCCTTTTTATGCAATGAAAAAGAAGAGAAATCCCGGAAAGAGAGGAAGTTTTGAGAAGAAAGTGGAAAGAAGCCGTTAGTTTTCTTATGACTGCCGTTATGACGCTAACGGCAGTGGGTTTTACAACAGGCACAACTGTGAAGGCGGCAGATTTTGCAACGGGAAGTAAAGTAAGCAGAACAAATGCGAGAGTGGCAGTGCATGATCCGAGTGTCGTGGACGGACAGGACGGATATTATTATATCTTTGGTTCACATATGGCATGGGCAAGATCAAAGGATTTGCTGAACTGGTCCACATTTACTACTAACATCAACAGTAATTACCGCACGATTTTTGCAACACCGGGAAACTGGGCAGCAAGAGGCGGCGGAAGCTATGATATCAGTGGAAATCTCTGGGCACCGGATGTTATTTATAACAAGAAGATGGGAAAATGGTGTATGTACATGAGTGTGAACGGAAATGACTACTGTTCTTCCATTGCACTTGCAACCGCTGATAAAATCACAGGTCCGTATACCTATCAGGGAACCGTTGTATATTCCGGTTTTACGAACAGTTCAGCCAGAAGTTACACGTATACGGATTATCAGAAAGCAACGGGCAGCACGAATATTAGCCGGTATCTTTCCGGCGGTAACTGGAATCTGCAGTATGGAACAAATGCCATTGATCCATGTGTCATCTATGATGAAAACGGCGATTTATGGATGTCATACGGTTCCTGGTTTGGCGGCATTTATATGCTGAAACTGGACGAATCCACAGGACTGAGGGATTATTCCTATACCTATACAAACATTGTAAACAAATCAGATGCATACATGGGGCTGAAGCTTGCAGGCGGTTACGGACAGTCCGGGGAAGGCTCTTATATCGTGCATGATGAAGAAAGTGGATATTATTATTTATATCTTTCTTATTGTGGATTAAATGCTACGGATAATTTTTCCGGATATCATCTGAGAATGTACCGTTCAAAGGATATCAAAGGACCTTATACGGATGCGGCTGGCAATAATGCGATATATACTTCTGCATCAGAAAATCAGTCCGTACACGGGATCAAATTATTTGGAAATTATGCATTCAGTTCACTGGGTAGAAATGGTGAAAACAGTGCAAACGGCTATATGTCCGGCGGGCATAACTCTGCATTTATTGATGATGACGGGAATCATTTCCTGATTTATCATACCCGATTCAATGTCGGTCAGGAATGGCATGAAGTGCGCGTGCATCAGCAGTTCCTGAATGAGGACGGATGGCCTGTGACGGCACCATATGAGTATCAGGGAAGTAAAATCAGCGAAACAGGATATTCATGGGATGAAATAGCAGGATGTTACGAAATTATTAACCACGGCCTTGCAGCAACAACAGAATACACCGGAATGCTGGAAACGAAAAAAGTAATCCTTCTTGGAAACGGCACGATTGCCGGTGATGTGAGCGGAAGCTGGAGTGAAAAAGAAGGCAGCTATTATGCAACGATGAATGTGGATGGTGTGGAATACAAAGGTGTATTTTTCAAACAGTATGATGAATCTGCTTCCCATAAAGAAGTAATGACATTTTCCCTGATTGGAAATGATAATACATCCGTCTGGGGAAGTAAAATCTCCGGAAATACCACATTGATCAAGCAGGGAATTGATACATTGTTTGCAGGAAGTATGACAGGAAATATCGAAATTCCATCTTTTGGGGAAAATAAAGTAACATTTTCCACTGGTTCGGAATATCTGAAAGTAAATGATGACGGAACAGAGCTGGTTTATTCGGCACCGGAGAAAGATACCGCTGTTACCGTGACGGCGAAGATTGCCGTAGGCAGCAGCACCATCAGTTATTCTGTAAAAACACTGGTAAAGGGTTATCAGAATACCGATATGACAGAACAGCTTCTGGCATATTACAGTTTTGATGGGGCTTCCATTGGGGAAGATGCTTCCGGACAGAAGAATCATCTGACCGCATACAATACAACAAAGACAACTGACGGTGAAAGAGGCAGTGTGGCATATTTTAATGGAAATAATGCTTATATGAAGCTTCCGGCATCTGTGACAGATACGGACAGCTTTACCTTCATGGCATGGGTAAAATCTTCCGAGAACCGTTCCTGGGAGAGAATCTTTGACTTTGGTGACGGAGAAGGTAATTCACTGTTCCTAACCACGCACGGCTATACACCGGAATGCGTGCGTGCAAGTTATGCCGTAAACAGCGAGGAAATAAAAGCAGATTCCGACAGTATTCTGACTACCGGACACTGGGTAAATCTTGCAGTAACCATAGATGCAGTCAATAAAAAGATGGCATTATATATCAATGGCGAATTCGTCAGCCAGACAGCATTGACATCCAATCTTACCGACAGCTTTAAAGGTACGAAAAATTATCTTGGAAAAAGCCAGTATGATGCAGATGTAAACTTCAGAGGATATATGGATGATGTGGCAATATTTTCCAGTGCGTTAAGCAGTCAGGAAATCAAAGCATTTATGGCAGATGCCACGGACAAAGAGGTAAAAACAGTGGATCAGAAAGGCACATTCCTTTCCGTAGCATCCGGCAGTTATCTGGATTTCGGCAGTACAGATGTAAGTTCTGCAAATCCAGCCATTGCATATGTATGTAAAGATGGTACGGTCAGAGCCGTATCGGACGGCGATGTCAAGATAACGGCAGGCGGACATACCATGAAACTGCGTGTCGAGAAGCAGACGGGAATCAACTACGGCGATGTCAACCAGGACGGCAGTATCGATGTACTGGACATGGAAGATATCCAGAAAGACCTTCTCGGAATCCGCAGCCTTACCGGACAGGCAAGAAAAGCTGCAGGACTGGACAGCTCCGATGGAACATTAAGTGTACTGGATATGGAAATTATCCAGAAACATCTGCTGGGAATCGGATGGATCCTGGAATAGAATATTGAGATATAAGAAAAAGAGTCATCCTTGGATGACTCTTTTTTTCACGAAAATATCTATATTTCCTAATGTTTTAATTTCCCTAAGAATTCCCTCATTCTGGTGTGTTCGGACTGAAAGACTTCTTCCGGTGTGCCTTGTACGGCGATGACACCTTTGTCCATGAAAATAATGCGGTCAGAGATATTTCTGGCAAATTCCATTTCGTGGGTAACGATTACCATGGTCATTTTTGTCTCGGCAAGGGATTTGATGACCTTTAATACTTCGCCGGTCAGCTCCGGATCCAGTGCGGAGGTCGGTTCATCGAAGAACAGTACCTTTGGATTTAAGGCAAGGGCTCTTGCGATGGCAACACGCTGCTGCTGTCCGCCGGAAAGCTGGCATGGATAATAGTCCGCTTTGTCGGCAAGTCCCATTTTATCCAGCAGTTCCATAGCTTCTTTTTTGGCCTCTTCTTTGGGACGTTTCTGAACGTGTACCGGTGCGTCCATGACATTTTTTAATACGGAAAAATGCGGAAACAGGTTAAAGTTCTGGAACACCAGACCAAAGACACTCTTGATTTCATTCAGTTTCGCATTTTTTGCATATACAGTCTTTCCGTTTACGATTGTGGCTGCGGATTCCCCAATAAAGGATAAATCACCACAATCCATGGTTTCTAACAGGGTCGCACAGCGAAGCAGTGTGGACTTGCCTGAACCGGAAGGACCGATGATGGACACTACTTCGCCCTGATTCACCTGAAAAGAAATATCTTTTAACACTTCCAGGTCATCAAAGGATTTTTTTACATGATTCATTTCAAGATATACCATAACATCCTCCTAGCGGTAATAACTCATACGCTTTTCGATTCTTTCCATAATGAAAGATACGAGAAGATTAAATACATAGTAAAATACGGCTGCAATTGCAAAAGGCATCAGCGTGGTCTGTTTTGCTGCAATCTGCTTGGCAATACTGAACATTTCCAGATAAGACAGTGAAAAAGCCAGTGAAGTATCCTTAACCAGAGTAATGATTTCATTTGTTACCGATGGAAGAATCATCTTGATAACCTGTGGAAGAATAATCTTTACAAAGGTCTGAACCTTGTTATAGCCGAGCATTTCCGCCGCCTCGTACTGTCCTTTCGGCATGGCTTCAATACCAGAACGGTAAATTTCTGCAAAATAGGCGGAATAATTAATCACAAAGCCGACAATGATTGCCGGATATCTCCAGTTTCCGATGGACCAGCCGAACAGGTAGTAAGGGAAGAAATATACGACCATCAGCTGCAGCATCAGAGGTGTGCCACGCAGTACGGAAATATAAAATTTTGTAAAATATTTAACTGGTTTTATTTTGGACATTCTGCCAAAAGAAACCAGAAGTCCGAGGGGCATGGAAAAAATCAGTGTCAGAAAAAATATCCCAATCGAACGGCCCATGCCTATTGCCATCTGGGAGAGCATTATTGAAAAAGTCATAATAAAACTCCTTTAATTTTTCAGGCAGACCATATCGCTTAATTCATATTTTTCTGCCAGTTTATCAAATGTACCATTTTTCTTTAAAGTGTGAAGTGCTTCATTTACTTCCTTGCACAGGCTGTCATTGCCCTTCTTGAAGCCGATGGCATATTTTTCTGCATTTAAGTGTTCATCCAAAATGATGTATTTGTCATTGCCGCGGGATTTGATCTGGTACTGTGCAACACCGATATCCATGGCGATCGCATCGACAGAGCCTGCTTCCAGTTCCACAAAAGCCGTGTTGTAATCGGCAAACTCCTGCAGTGTCTTAAAAGTATCTGCCAGTGCCTTCTGACCACCATCCTCGGAGCTTTCCAGTACATCGAGTGCGGCAGAAGCAGCCTGTACACCAACGACTTTTCCTTTTAAATCCGTAAGCTTTGTAATATCAGCAGATTTCTTTGTAACAATTACCTGGCTGTTATCCACATAGGCATCGGACCAGGTATAAGAATCCTCTCTGCCGTTCATGGTAAATCCATTCCAGATACAGTCAATCGAACCGGAATTTAATTCATTATCCTTATTATCCCATACAATCGGCTGCTTCTTCAGCTTCCAGCCCTTTAAGTCGCAGACAGCCTGTGCCAGTTCCAGGTCAAATCCGGTGTAGTCCCCATTGTCATCCATATATCCGTAAGGCGGATACTCAGCATCGAATCCTACCGTAAAAGTCTTACTGCCGGACTTATCGCCATCCTTGCCGCAGCCGGTAAATAATGCTGCCGTCATTGTCAGTGCCAGTATACCGCATAAAAATTGTTTCTTCATATTATAGTACCTCTTTTCCTTTTTCTGATACAACATTGCCTGTTTCAGGCAATAGTATAATCTTAGCATACCGCCTGTTTTGTGTCAACAAAGTAATTCGTTAATATGCTAAATTGCTTTATAAAATTTAACACAGATTTTTCAAAAAAAAAGATTGACGAAGAAAATATTTCGTGTATAATAATATCGTTTGGTTTAGTACTACTAAACTTTGGGTTTACTATATGGTGCATCTGTGGAAATGCAGAGATTGCGAGGAAACTATTATGGATATAGGAAAAAAACTTAAGGGATTAAGGATAATGAAGAACCTTACGCAGGAAGAACTTGCGGACAGGGCTGAATTGTCCAAAGGATTTATTTCGCAGATTGAAAGGAATCTTACATCCCCGTCTATTTCGACACTGATGGACATTCTTCAGTGTCTGGGAACGGATTTAAAGGAATTTTTCAGTGATTCGGAGGATTCCCAGATTGTATTCCGGAAAAGCGATTATTTTGAGAAAACGGACGCGGAATTAAAGAATACCATTCAGTGGATCATTCCCAATGCCCAGAAAAATATTATGGAACCGATTCTTCTGACACTTGAGAAAGGCGGACAGACTTATCCGGACAATCCCCATGAGGGGGAAGAGTTCGGTTATATATTATCGGGAAGTGTGGAGATACATATCGCCAGCCAGGTATTTAAGGCAAAGGTGGGAGAATCCTTTTATTTTCAGCCGAAATACAAGCATTACATTGCATCGCCAAATGGTGCGAGGCTGATATGGGTAAGTTCTCCGCCAAGTTTTTAGACGACGGGACAGACAGAGCAGACATGGAGGAATTATGCATAGCAATAGTAATAAAATAATTGAATTAAAACATTTAACTAAGAATTTTGGGGAACAGCAGGTTTTAAAAGGAATTGACTTAAATATATATGAAAATGAATTTCTGACACTCTTAGGTCCGAGTGGATGCGGAAAGACTACGACACTCCGTATCATTGCCGGATTTGAAGAGCCGAGCGGCGGAGAAGTGCTTTTCCACGGAACGGACATATCCAGAGTGCCGGCATTCAAACGTGAGGTAAACACGGTATTCCAGAAGTATGCCCTGTTTCCGTTCCTGAATGTATATGATAATGTAGCATTTGGATTAAAAATCAAGAAAAAAGATAAAAAAGAAATAGATGAGAAAGTTAAGAAAACTTTGAAGCTGGTAGGACTGGAAGGGTTTGAGAAACGTAATGTAACCCTGCTTTCCGGCGGACAGCAGCAGCGTGTAGCCATTGCGAGGGCATTGGTCAATGAACCGAAGGTACTGCTTCTGGATGAACCACTCGGAGCATTGGATGCAAAACTCAGAAAAGAAATGCAGACAGAGCTGAAAAAGATTCAGAAAGAAGTCGGAATTACCTTCATCTTCGTCACACACGATCAGGAAGAAGCACTATCCATGTCAGATACGGTCGTAGTCATGAATGAAGGAATTATCCAGCAGATCGGCAGTCCGGTAGACATTTACAATGAGCCGGAGAACCGTTTTGTTGCAAAGTTTATCGGAGAATCTAATATCATCGAAGATGCAGTAATGAAAAAAGACCTTCTGGTGTCTTTCGATGGATTTGATTTTGAATGTGTGGACAAAGGCTTCAAGGACAATGAAGAAGTCGAAGTGGTATTAAGACCGGAAGATATTGATATCGTGGATGTGGAACACAGCAAAATCAAGGGAACAGTAAAATCCATCATCTTCAAGGGTGTCCACTATGAAATCGTGGTAGAAACAAAGGACAGGGATTATCTGATTCATACAACCGATTATTTTGAAATAGGGCTGAATGTGGGACTTACCTTCGGACCGGAAGATATCCATGTTATGTATAAAATGCAGTAAAGACTGAATTGGAATTACCTAAATGGAATTAAATGGGTAATTGCGAAACACTTAAATTTTTGTAAATGCATATGCAAATGAAACATTACACGAAGGCACGCTCCCGCTACATTCGGCTAGTAGCGGTACTAAGATGCTAAAATACAGCATCCAAGTACCGACTGCCTCATAGTACCTTCTTAGTAATTGTTCAATTTGCATATACAATAAAGATAAGTTATGAGTTTCGCAATTAACTAAAATTAAAATGTGAAAGGAGCAGAAAATGAAACATTATGTAAAACTGGTGCGTCCATACCTGGTATGGTCCATGCTTATGGTTGTAATCCCCTTGCTGCTTATTGTGATTTACTCTGTGACAACGGGTGGAAATACACTGGTAAATATCCAGTTTACCCTGACAAATTTTAAAAAGTTTGCAGAACCAATTTATCTGCAGGTGTTTATTAAATCATTCCAGATAGGACTGGTTACGGTATTCTTCTGTTTTTTGCTCGGATATATACTGGCATATAATATCTGCAAGTTCAGTGAGAGAGCACAGAGCTTTATGATTCTGCTGGTAACCATTCCGATGTGGATTAATACCTTATTAAGAACCTATGCGTGGATAAGTATTCTGTCGGACAATGGAATTGTGAATACCATACTGGAAAAATTCGGACTGGATCCGATAACCTTTATGTATACGGATTTTGCCGTTATCATCGGCATGATCAGCGATTTTCTGCCGTTTATGGTTATTCCGATCTATACTTCACTGAGCAAAATAGATCATTCGCTGATTGAGGCGGCACATGACCTGGGTGCGAATAATATACAGACATTTTTTAAAGTAGTATTCAAATTATCAATACCGGGTGTGGTAAATGGTGTTATGATTACATTTTTATTATCCGTATCAACATTCGTTATCCCGAAACTTCTCGGTGGCGGACAGTATATGTTAATCGGAAATCTTATTGAAAACCAGTTTATTTCCGTTGGAAACTGGAATTTCGGAAGTGCCATTTCACTGATTCTTGCAGTGGTTATCCTGATCGCGATCACTGTTATGAGAAAACTGGATCCGGATGATTCCAAGGAGGAGTAGCAGATGAACGAAAAGAAAGAGAAAAAGAAAATCGGTGCAGGATTATATATAGTACTCTGCTTTTTATTCCTGTATCTTCCGATCCTTGTAACCATGATATTTTCCTTTAATTCTTCCAAATCACTGACCAGATTTGAAGGATTCTCCATGCAGTGGTATGAAAGGCTGTTTTCCGATTCAGAAATCATGGGTGCGGTATATGTATCCTTATCCATTGCCGTCATTGCAACCCTGATTTCTACTATATTGGGAACAATTACTGCTATCGGACTGTCAAAGAGCAGGAAAATAATCAAAGAGATTGTTGTAAATGTCAATAATGTACCGATTATGAATCCGGATATTGTCACGGCGATCGGACTTATGATACTGTTTTCTTCCATGAAAATAGAAAAGGGATATGTGACCATGCTTCTGGCGCATATTGCATTCTGCACCCCATATGTGATAACGAGTGTTTATCCGAAAGTAAGAAATCTCGATCCGAGCCTTGCAAATGCGGCGATGGATCTGGGAGCGACACCATTCCAGGCACTGACTAAAGTAATTCTTCCCATGATAAAAGAAGGAATCTTTGCAGGAGTGCTTCTGGCATTCACAATGTCCTTTGATGACTTTGTGATTTCCTATTTTGTAACCGGAAATGGGGTAAAGAATATTTCCATTATTGTATACAATATGACAAAGCGTACAAACCCGACCATTAATGCATTATCTACTATAGTAATACTTGTAATTATGGTAACACTGGTAATTGTAAATGTAGTACCTGTACTGGCAAAACGTCGTGCGAAGAAGAAACTTGCACTTGAAATGCAGCAGGTAAAGAAATGAGAAAAAGGAGAATTACAATGAAAAAATTTATAACTGTTTTTGGACTGCTGGCGGTATCAGCACTGGCACTTACCGGATGCGGAAAATCAAAGGAAACACTGAAAATATACAATGCAGGGGAATATATTGATACCAGCCTGATCAGTAAATTTGAAAAAGCAAATAAATGCAAGGTTGTGTATGAAACATTTGATTCCAATGAAACCATGTATACAAAGATTATGAGCGGAGAGAACTATGATGTCTTAGTTCCTTCTGATTACATGATAGAACGCCTGATAAAAGAAGACAAGCTTGAGAAGATAGACTGGGATAAGATTACAAACAAAGATAATCTGAATCCGGACACACTGGGCCAGGCATACGATCCGAATCAGGAATATGCAGTTCCGTATTTTTATGGAACAGTCGGAATCCTCTATGACACAACGGTTGTGGACGAAAAAGATCTTGCAGACGGATGGAACCTGCTGAATAATACAAAATACAAGGATAATATCTATATGTATGATTCCGAGAGGGATTCCTTTATGATAGCATTAAAGGCTCTGGGATATTCCATGAATACAACGGATAAATCAGAGATAGACCAGGCATACCAGTGGCTGATTGAACAGCGTGACAGTATGAATCCGATCTATGCAGGCGATGATGTGATTGATAACATGATCTCCGGAAATAAGGCGATGGCAGTAGTATATTCCGGAGACGGAGCATATATTATGTCAGAAAATGAAAAGCTGGATTTCTTTGAGCCGGAAGAGGGAACAAACACATGGTATGATGCCATGGTTATCATGAAAGGAACGAAACATTCCGAACTGGCACATAAATTTATCAATTTCATGCTTGATAACGACAATGCGGCAGCGAATTCTGCGGAAGTCGGATATACTTCACCAGTGACAAAAGCATATGAGCAGATGAAATCCGAAGATTATAAGGGAATTGATGCTTATGCACCGAATACCGGCAATGAGAAAAATGAAGTGTTCCGGTATCAGGATACCGAAATTAAACAGTACTTTGCAGATTTATGGACAAAAGTAAAGGCATACTAGGTGGGATATGGCTCAGCAGAATACAATTATACTAGAAAATAATCTGAAGATTACATTTATTTATCACAGCGGTTTTGCAGTGGAGACACTGGATTGTACACTCCTGTTTGATTATTACAGGGGTGACATCCCGGAGTTTGCAGCGGAAAAACCGCTGTATGTCTTTTCCAGCCATAAACATGCAGATCATTTTAATTTCCAGATTTTTGACCTGGCAGAAAAATACAAAGAGATACATTACATTCTGTCCGAGGATATCCGCAAAAAATACAAACGGAAATACTTACTGGAGAAGAAGGGGCTGACGGAGGAACTTCTGGAAAAAATCATATGGATAAAGGAAAAAGAAAACAGGGAAGATCAGTTTGTGCAGATACAGACCATTCCATCCACGGATATCGGGGTGGCATTTCTTGTAAGATTAAGGAAAAACGGTTCTTATGTGTATCATGCGGGAGATTTGAACTGGTGGACCTGGAAGGGCGAAACAGAGGAAGAAAAACAGAAGATGGAGAAGAACTTCAAGGATGATCTGGAATTTCTCTGTGAAAAACTCGCCGGAAATGAGATAACGGCTGCATTTCTGCCGCTTGATCCAAGGTTGGAGAATCATTATGCAGATGGTTTTGATTATTATATGCATAACATACCAATCCGGTATGCATTTCCGATGCATGCATTCGGCGATTATTCGGTCATCGGAAGATTAATGAAAGAAGATATTGCTTGCGAATATCGGAATAAAGTGATAAACTTGTGTGGCGAAAAGAAAAAGAAAGTAAAGATCCTGAATCCGGAAGTTCGCAGAAGGATTAAGGAAATGCTGGAAAGGAAGGAAGAAACATGATTATTACGATAGGAAGAGAATGTGGCTGCGGCGGTAATACTATAGGAAGAATGCTGGCGGATAATTATGGTATTCCATTTTATGATAAAAAGGCGATTATTGAGATTGCAAAAGAGAAAGGAATCTATGAGAGAATGCCGAATTTCTTTGCGGAAACACCGGTCAACAGCCTTTTGTATGCGATTGCGGCAGGGGAAGGTGACAGTGATATTCTACAGATTCCCATTCGTGCATTAAAGGAAATTATTCCGGAGAAGGAATTTATTCTGCTCGGAAGATGTGGGAATTATGCATACCGCGGATATCCGGAAATGGTCAGTGTATTCCTTGCCGGTGATAAGAACCTGAGAATAGACCGTATTATGAAAACCCACAATATCGGAAGAAGGGAAGCAGAGAAAACAGTTACGGAAACGGATGCAAGAAGAGCTTCTTTCCAGAAATATTATACGGGAGAACAGTGGGGACTTGCAAAGCATTACGGACTCTGCATCGACAGCAGCAGACTGGGAATAGATGCAAGTGTTGATATGATCAAAGATTATATCGGCATAATGCTAAGTAAGAATTAAATTTAGTTAGTAGCGAAACACTTGAATTTTTGTAAATATATATGCAAATGATGTGTTTCACAATTAACATAAGAATTTTAAGATGAGGAGAATTAGAAGATGAAAGAGAAGAGTAAAAGAGGAGGCTTTACCGGTTCGCTGGGATTTGTCCTGGCGGCGGCAGGAAGTGCGGTGGGGCTTGGAAATATCTGGAGGTTTCCGTATCTGGCGGCAAAAGATGGCGGAGGTATTTTTCTGGTCATATACATCGTACTGGCACTTACCTTCGGTTTTACCCTGCTTACAACCGAGATTGCGATCGGAAGAAAGACAGGACAGAGTCCGCTGACGGCATATGGACATCTGAGTGAAAAGTGGAAGCCGCTGGGAGTCATCGCAAGTATTGTTCCTGTTATCATTATGCCGTATTACTGCGTAATCGGCGGATGGGTATTGAAATATTTCGTGACATATCTGACCATGCAGGGAAAAAATGCCACAGAAGCTGATTATTTCACGGGATTTATTGGTGGAAATATTGCACCGGTAGTATTTATGATTATCTTTATGGCTGCAACATTTTTTATTGTATACAATGGTGTGGATAAAGGAATTGAAAAATGCTCTAGGATTCTGATGCCGATCTTGTTTGTTATTATATTGATCGTGGTAGCATTTTCACTTACCTTATCCTTTACGGATGAAAACGGTGTGACGAGAACGGGACTTCAGGGCTTAAAAGCATATGTGATTCCGGATTTTGCCAATCTGACACTGAAATCATTTGTTTCCACGGTCATTGATGCAATGGGACAGTTGTTCTATTCCCTGAGTGTTGCCATGGGAATCATGATTACTTATGGTTCTTATGTAAAGAAAGAAACGGATCTGAATAAATCCATCAACCAGATAGAGATATTCGATACCATAGTTGCATTTTTTGCCGGCATGATGATTATTCCGGCGGTATTTACTTTCATGGGAAGAGAAGGAATGTCAGCGTCCGGACCAAGCCTGATGTTCATATCCCTGCCGAAAGTATTTGATTCCATGGGAAGCATGGGAAGTATTATGGGAATGATTTTCTTCCTGCTGGTATTATTTGCCGCACTGACTTCAGCTGTATCTATTATGGAAGCAATTGTTTCCAGCCTGATGGATCAGTTTAAAATAAGCAGAAAGAAATCCTGTATCGCAGTTATTACTTTTTCGGTAATCGTGGGAATCATAGTTTGTCTCGGATATAATATGCTGTATATGGAAGTAAAACTTCCGAATGGCACAACCGGACAGATTCTGGATATCCTTGATTATGTCAGTAACCAGATTCTGATGCCAATCGTAGCAATCGCTACCTGTATCCTGGTTGGCTGGGTGATTAAGCCAAAGACCATCATAGATGAGGTGGAATGTCCGGATGGAGTCCACCATGGAAAGATGGGCAGAAAAGGACTGTATGTAGTTATGGTAAAATACATTGCACCGGTCTTGCTGCTGATTCTGTTTTTAACGGCAGTGGGGATTTTGTAGAAAATGAAATTTAGACATTGCTGTTGGTAATTTTTTCAGCTCTGTCATACATAGATAATCATAAAAAGAAATAGCATCCCAGCCCTGGAAAAGTTTGGATGCTATTTCTATAATAGATAACCATATTTACAGAGGGCAATTGGATAAATAAAGCATCCGATAACCTTTCTAAAAAATATCATACAATGAGAGGCTTGATTTTTCAAGTCTCTTTTTTAATAGTTGCAGTTGTGGATTTTTCACAAATATGTATCCTGATTTTTGAAATTTTTAGATTTTATTCGTCATTGTTGTTGAATAATTGAAAGATATATGGTATATTTTAGATAAGTTAGAATACTTTTGTGTGAAGTTAAATAATAATTTTAGTAAAGTAAAAAGGAGTTTAGGTAATTGAGGAGGAGTACGAAAAATGTATGTGGCTGTAGTTGAATCGAACAAATGTTTGGCTAAAAAAATGAAAGAAAATATAGAAAAATATTTGGGATATAAATGTATTAAGATAAGTATTTATATAAATGCAGAGGAGTTTTTGAAACAATTATTTAGATATGATATAGTCTTTATGGGAGTAAAGCTGACACAAATGGATGGATTGGAGGCTGCAATGCAATATAAAATGATATATCCGGATAGTATGTTATTTATTGTGAGTAGAAATCTGGAAGATAGTTGTGCTGGTTATAAGGTTGGTGCAGTTCGATTTGTATGGGAAAATAAATTGGATGAAAATATGGAAGAAGCATTGAGGTATGCAAACAATAAATTGGTTGCATATGAAGAAATTCGTTTTACGATTTTACATCAACAAGAAGCAAAAAATATTGCAATAAAGGATATTATTTATTTAGAAACAATAAAAAGAAATGTGAAGATTATTACAACTTATGGGGAATACTTAACAAGTGAAACTATTACAAGTATTTTTGAACGCTTGAAAACAAAAGGTTTTTTTCAACCCCATAAGTCGTATCTGTTGAATTTGGCATGGGTAAAAGAAATACAAAATGATGATATTGGAAAAAATAGAAAAAGTATTGTTATGAAGAAAGGAAAGATAATACCTTTAAGCAGAAATAAGACAGAAGAAATGAAAACAATGCTGTGGGAGTGGAGAGTTAAAAATTCAGATTTAATGTAGAATACATAATGTGCGAAAAAAATACATAATGTGCAAGTGGTATTGCATATTGATTTGGGGTGTAGTATATTGTGGTTGTCTGGACAAATAAGGTAACTGTGGAGTGGGAGGAAATTACTTTTGGTTGCTGGTTGCAAACAGTAATAATAAAAGTAAAAATGCCTCTGGATTTAATAGTAAGGAGGAAACTATGCGGAAAATTACAAAAGTATTAATATTAGCAGCAGCAGTATCTTCAATGGTGGCAGTGACGGCAGTTGCAAATACTACATCATGGAGTGCAACAGCAAAAACAAGTGGGTATACTACAGGAGCAAATAATTGTTGGAAAGGAAACAGTAATTCGTATGCAACAGTAACCTGTGGGCAGATTTATGACAATTCGATTGTTTTAAACTTTATATCTTCTAATAGTAATTATTCAACAAGTGTGGGAACTGTTCAGTATCCATCAAAAAGTGGAACAGCAGGATATTCATCATATAGTAGCAGTGCATACTATAATCTGATTGTTAAATTAGGACCAACATCACGTTATACAAGTGCTGGTTTGAATGGTAATTATACACCATAACATACCGTCTCAAAATATTTGGTGCCAGAGTTGCCTAAAAGCATATATCTGGCACCCTTTTGAAAAGGAGGTTATCATATGGTAAAAAAACAGATACTTTTATTAACTGCAGCAGCAGTATTACTTCTGACATCCTGTAAATCAGTGACATCAGATAATGGACAGGCAACTGCTGCAAAGAAGACACAGACGGAAGAACAGCAGACAGTTGAAAATTTTGAAGAAGCATACGGAAGAATAGGAGAAGCGGACACGCATCTGACACTGGACTTAAATGAAAAAGTTCATGTGGATGCAGATGTTACAGAGTATGCGGCATATGAAGCAGGAGCGGGAGTTTATAATTATGCATTAATTTCTGATGGGGATGCGGCAGTGGTAGAGAATACAGCAGATATATTGAATCAGTTAAATACATATTATGGAGCAGAAGTATTGAAAGAGGATGATCTCTTAGGAAATTCCGGCACTGCTTTTTCGTTTAGCCGGGAAGAAAAACTTAGCAGTGTTGGACACTTAGAGTCATTGTATTACCGTTTACCGGTTTCACGCATGGAAGAAGATGCGGTGTTGAAAGAAAAAACGGATGAAGTATTAAATATTTTTAAAGATATCATAGGATTTTCTATTTGTACAAAGTATGAATATTCACATATAACAGAAGCTGTATACAAACAGGCAGATCAGACAGATGCTGTAACCGGGGCAAAAATTGATTTATCAGGACTGGATAATGAAGAATATTATTGCGTCACAATACGACCGGCACTTGGACAGAATATTCCGGTAATATCGTTGGGAATTTCACCTGAAGTACAGGAAGGACAGAAACTGCCGGACAATGTAATAAGCAGATATGGCACGCTCGATTTGTATGATACTACTTATTGCAGTCTGGTTTTTGATAAGGATAAAAATCTTTTGTCATTTGAAGTTTTTCAGGGTATAAATATGGAGCAGACACCTTCACAGCAGGTAAAAATATTAAGTGGTAAAAGTATGCTTGAGGTGCTGCATGAACATTATAAAACAGCAGATAAAAAAACAGAGATAGTGGATTTGAAATTGTGTTATGCAGCCTGGGATAATGGAACGGATGAAAATGGTATAGAGAAGTATCAGCTGATTCCGGTGTGGCAGGTAAATACTGTTGTAGAAGGAACCGGGTGGGCACAGAAAGAATTTTACAATGCCATGACAGGTAAATATATTGGATTTAATTAAAGACGTGGAAAACAGATTTTAATGGTCCGGTGCGAAAGAAGAAAAGGGGTGTTACTATGGGGTTTGTCTGTGCAGATCTAAAAAGAGCCATTGCAAACAGAAAATTTGCTTTACTTGTGATTATGGTTGCAGTACTGGAGTGTATGGATGCTTTGCCACAATTGCTGATAGGCGCGGAAATAAAAGGCGGCAGAATTATTTTATATCAAAATGTGACGGATATGATTATGAATAATGGTGCAAGTACATTGTATCATTTGTTAAGCTGCACGGTTGGCGTTATGGTTTTTGCTGGATCTTATTGTGAGGACGCAGAAAATAAATTTATTACGAATATCGTATATCGAAGCTCGTGCAGCAGATATTCTGCAGTAAAAGTCTTTACCTGTGTAGTTAGTGCTTTTTTGTGTATTGTGATTGGAAAGCTTCTGTATGTGTGTATTTTGTCGTTAATGTTGCCGCTGTCAGCAGAAAATAATGATATCTATCAGGGAAGCTGGCAGACACTGCAACAGGGCAGATATTGGCTGTTTATTTTGTATAGATTGCTTTTGGGCGGATTGCAGGGAGCATTTTTTGCAATTATCTCATTTATTGCATCTGCATTTGTGCGGAATAAGTTTCTGATTTATGCAATGCCATCGATTGTGTACTACTTTTTTCTGTATATATTTACGGATTTATATGATTTGTCAAAATGGAATGGATTTCGTATATTAAGTGTAGCAAATGTTTATTTTACATTTCAGTTCGGACTGGATAAAGAACTGGAAAGTTTATGCTTTACAATGTTATATACAGTGGTTTTGGCTATTGTTGGCTGGTTTGTTTTTGACAGAAAAATAAGGAGAAATATATGAGAGAAGAGTGGATAATTGTACGGATGGATATAAAAAAGATGTTTCGTGAACCCAAAATATACATATTGTTTTTCTTTACCGCGTTTTTTATGGCGGATTATGTAAATGTAAATTCGCTAAAAGATATGGCAGAGCAGATGAATGTGGCAGTATCCCCATTCCTGTATCCTCTCTTTAATGGGGAGTGGTCTTATCGTTTGTTTACAATATTTGTAATGATCATGCTTATGTCCGATGTACCATTTCAGGATGAACTTGGGTTGTATATGGTACAGCGTATGGGAACCGGAAAATGGATGAAAGGGAAAATATGTTCGATTATAGCTGTTGCGGTGATATATCAGGTGTTTAGTGCTATTATCAGTATGCTTGTATTGCTGCCGGATTTGGGAATATCAGTATGCTGGGGAGATGTATTGGGAATGATGGCAGATAACCATATGCAGATGTGGGCATCTACCGGGAATACAGGCTCTGCCAGATATATTATAGATCATTATGAAGCATGGCAGGCATTGATATATACGATGTTGTTGAGTATACTTATCAGCAGTCTGACCGGATTTTTTATTTTTCTGATTAATCAGGTTACCAAAAGTCAGCTGGGACTGGTTCTGGCATTGATATATAGCTGTATAGATTTGCTTTTTGGCACATTAAATGATTTTGGCTATCCGAATCATGTTCCGTTCGTTATGTCCTGGATGGATTTGAGCTGCCTGTATACAAATCAGTATCAGACAGGAAAAACAAGTCTGTATACAGCATTCATATTTTTGCTGGCAGCGAATGTTATATTGATTTATATTTTGAAAAAATGTGCAAAATATGCAGTAATACAGCCGATAGAAGGAGCGTGAGAAAATGAAAGAAGATTATATTGTAGTAGAACATGCAGTAAAAAAATATAAAGATACAATTGCTTTAAATGATGTGAGCCTGACATTTGCACAGAATCAGATTCACGGTATTATTGGAAGAAATGGTTCTGGAAAAACAGTTTTGTTAAAATGCATTTGTGGGCTTACCAGACTGACATCGGGCAGAATAATACTGGATGGTAAAGTAGTGGGTAAGGATATGGAAATTCCTGATAATATCGGTGCTATAATTGAAACACCGGGGTTTATAAAAAGCTTCAGCGGATATGATAATTTAAAATATCTGGCATCTGTCAGAAAAATGATAGGAAAAGAGGAAATTGTTTCTGCCATGGAGAAGGCAGGGCTGGACCCGGCTATGAAAAAACATGTCGGAAAATATTCTCTGGGAATGCGGCAGAGATTAGGAATTGCACAGGCGATTATGGAAAAACCGGATATTTTGATTTTAGATGAACCAACAAATGGATTGGATAAGAAAGGTGTGGAAGAGTTTAGAAATTTAATACTGGCATTTAAACAAGAAGGAAAAACAATTATACTGGCAAGTCATAATGCGGAAGATGTCAGACTGCTATGTGATAATGTGAGCGAATTAGATGGTGGAAGATTAATAGAGGTGTAAAAGATGAAAAGTGGAGTAGAAAAGTATACCATCATGTGGAAATATATGCAGTTTCATCTTGCACTGGAAAACAGCTATCATGATAAGGCAAGAGCAGCTCATGTATAATGGAATTGGTTAACCTTTCTGGAAACGGAAAGGAGGTCGGTATGAACACTTTGGAAGTACTTACGCTTTTATTGGTTGTATTTGCAGCTTTAACATACATAGACAATAGAAATAACCGCAGATAAACAGAAAGGCTATCCTCTACTGCCAATAGAGGATAGCCTGTAATCTGTTAAATACTTAACACTTATAAGTTTCCAATTGTGTAACCGTTGGACAAGCCATATTCCTTCGGTTTCTAAACTGATTATAAATCAGTTTTGCAAATTTTGCAAGAGGTTTAGGAAAGGGTGTTTAGACACCCTTTTTTATGTAAGTGCAGATATTTTTCCCGTGTGGCAAGCCCGCCCCGGATATGCCGTTCGGATTTATTGATATCCAGTACATGCCGGACGGATTCGGAGAGGGAGTGGTTGATTTCCGGAAGCCTCTCGGTACAATCCTTATGTACTGTGGATTTGCTTACACCGAATTTTTTTGCAGCCTGCCGTACTGTGCAGCCTGTTTCAATGATATAAAGAGCAATCAGGGTAGCCCTTTCTTCAATATAATTTTTCAAAGGAAAACCTCTGTGATATTTAATTGTTTCATCATATGCAAAAAATGGGATAAGTATGACAAGACAGATTCTGAATTTGTTTTAAAAAGGGTTTGAGCCTGATTAGTAGGGAACTAATCAGGCTCAAAGAAACGAAAATGATTTACGGGGGGTGCCCGCCGCCCCGTAGGCGACGGGCTTGAGTATGAAAAACGGTATATTCAATAGATAGGGTACATTGAATATACAAAGTAGCAATTGCTTGCTACGCTGTATATAATACAAATTGAGTATGTCTAAAATATGTCTTTAAAAAGAAAGAATTGTAAATAAAAAAAGAAATAAAAATGAACAGCAAAAAATCGACAGAATATGCGAGAAAATTAAAAAAAGTTCTTCCAAAATCAAGGGATATTGTATATAATGTTAGGTGGTGGAAATATCTTCAATTAAGAAGATTAGTATATATTTGAAATTTGATTAGAATGAATCCGTTGAGGAAGGAGATTGTAATGTTAGAAACAGATATCGGTATTGATTTGGGAACAGCAAGCATACTTGTTTATATAAAGGGAAAAGGTGTTGTATTAAAAGAGCCGTCAGTTGTGGCTTTTGACAGGGACACGAATAAGATTAAAGCAATTGGAGAAGAAGCACGTCTTATGATTGGACGTACTCCTGGAAATATTGTTGCAGTAAGACCGCTGCGTCAGGGTGTTATCTCTGATTACACCGTTACAGAGAAGATGATCAAACATTTCATCCAGAAAGCGATCGGTAAAAGAACATTTAAGAAGCCGAGAATTGCAGTCTGTGTACCGAGCGGTGTTACAGAGGTAGAGAAGAAAGCCGTAGAAGATGCTACCTGGCAGGCAGGAGCAAGATCAGTAGATATTATAGAAGAACCGATTGCGGCAGCGATTGGTGCAGGCATCGATATTGCAAAACCATGTGGCAACATGATTGTAGATATCGGAGGTGGAACTACAGATATTGCCGTAATCTCTCTGGGAGGAGCAGTTGTCAGCACTTCTATAAAGATTGCCGGCGATGATTTTGACGAAGCCATCGTAAGATTCATGCGTAAGAAGCATAACCTTCTGATTGGTGAGAGAACGGCAGAAGAGATCAAGATCAAGATTGGATGTGCATTTCCAAGACAGGAAGTAATCACGATGGATGTCAGAGGAAGAAACCTTGTAACCGGACTTCCAAAGACCATTACCGTTACTTCTGAAGAGACAGAAGAAGCACTCAGGGAAGCAACTTCACAGATCGTTGAGGCAGTTCACAGCGTACTTGAGAAAACCCCGCCGGAATTATCTTCTGATATTGCAGAGAGAGGAATTGTATTAACCGGAGGCGGTGCATTGCTTCAGGGACTGGAAGAACTGATTGAGAGCAAGACGGGTATTAATACCATGACAGCAGAAGATCCGATGACAGCTGTTGCCATTGGAACCGGAAGATATATCGAATGTCTCAGCGAGAGCGGCAAAGAATAAACAGTAATTAGTATGTATTGGAGGATATACGATGGTTAGAGGATTGTATACAGCATATACGGGAATGATTAATCAGCAGAAGAGACTGGATACCGTAACAAACAATCTGGCGAATGCATCTACGACAGGATTTAAGCGGGAAGGACTTACCTCGAAATCTTTTGACCAGATGCTGACAGTGAAACTGAATGATTTGTCAGTGCCATATCTGAATGAAGGAATCGGGAAAATGAGCCTCGGGGTAAAGATCGGCGAGAATTATACCGATTATTCCCAGGGATCATTTAAAGAGACCGGTAATACTTATGATCTGGCACTTGCAGGAAATGGATTTTTCACTATTTCCTACACGGACAAGAAGGGAAATACTTCTGAGAAATATACCAGGGACGGGGAATTTACCATGGATTCCGAAGGATATTTAAGAACTCTCGAAGGCGACTATGTCCAGGGAGAGGGCGGAAATATCATGATTCCGGTGGAGACTTCCGAGGTGTCCATCCGTGATAACGGAGATATTTATGCGGATGGTGAATATGTGGATTCTTTAAGAATCGTGGATTTTGAAGATTATAATAATATCGAGAAGTTTGGGGAAAATCTCTACAACGTTGTGGACGGTGCGACCGAGACAGAATCGACGGCGGCAGTAAAACAGGGATATCTGGAAATGTCCAATATCAATGTAGTAAAAGAAATGGTAGAGATGATTACCATCTCAAGAGCCTACGAAAGCAACCAGAAATTAATCCAGACAGAAGATGATATGCTGGATAAATCCGTAAATCAGGTCGGAAAAGTATGATGACAGGTAAATTTGCCGCATAACAGAAGGAGGTAAGGCAATTATGATGAGATCACTCTGGACAGCTGCATCAGGAATGACATCACAGCAGACAGCCGTGGATGTTATTGCAAACAACCTTGCAAATGTCAATACTACAGGATATAAAACACAGTCAGCACAGTTTAAGACACTCTTATATCAGACATCACAGTCTGTCACAACAAGTGCAAACGGAGATACCAAACCGGTGGGAGCACAGGTTGGACTGGGTGTAAGAAATTCTGCGATTTCTACCATCTTTACCCAGGGAAATATTACATCCACAGAGCTGGATACTGATTTTGCAATCGACGGAAAAGGGTTCTTCCAGCTCGAGGATGAGAACGGGGATATCCTGTATACAAGAAACGGATCTTTCACATGGAGTCCGATGAATGACGGAACCATGATGCTCTGCAGCAGCGAAGGATATGGGGTATTAGATACGACAGGTTTGCCGATCGCATTGGATGATACATACAATATGAGTAAAGTTACGATTGATAAAGATGGAAATATCTGTTATCCGGGAGATAACGGACAGGCAGAAAAAACCGGCATCCAGATTGGACTGGCACAGTTCTCTAATCCGGGCGGACTCGAGAAAGGATCAGAAAGTACTTATCTGGCAACTGATGCATCGGGAGAACCGATTCTGGAAGCGGACAGTACGGATATTAAGAAATCAGCACTTCGTCAGGGATATCTGGAAGCAGCCAATGTAAATGTCGCAGATGAGATGGTAAATCTTATCGTGGCACAGCGTGCATACGAGATGAATTCAAAGGCAATCACAGCGTCGGATGAAATGCTCCAGCAGGCAAACCAGCTGAAGAGATAATCGTATAAGAAAGGATGAATAAGATGAATACAATAGCAGGCGGTTCAGATTTATTATCTTACTATAATGAGGTTTATGGCAGTTCCAATACAGGTTCTGCGAACAAACTGCAGAATACACTTTCTAATGCTGATTATTCCCAGGCAAGTGAAGAAGAATTATATGATGTATGCAAACAGTTTGAGTCCTATTTTGTGGAGCAGGTCATCAAACAGATGGAGAAAATGATTCCGGAGAGCGATGAAGATTCCACAGCAAGTAAATATATGGATTACTTTGGTGATACATTATATCAGGAACTGGCAGAAGATGTTACTGAGAGTAATAACGGAGAGGGAATTGGCATTGCCAAAACTCTCTACGAGCAGATGAAGAGGAATTACGGACTGGAATAATATATGAGTTCATTAAGCGGTTATGTGGAAAAAATTGTATACAGAAACAGCGATAATGGATATACAGTGCTTACGGTGGCGGATAAAAGTGACGAAACCACATGCGTAGGCACTTTTCAGTATATCGGAGAAGGTGAGTACATCGAGATGGAGGGAGAATATATGACACATCCTTCCTATGGAGATCAGTTTGCGATCAAAAGCTATGCGATCAAAGAGCCGGAAGATGAAAAAGCGATCATAAGATATCTCGGATCGGGTGCGATCAAAGGAGTCGGTGCCGCACTTGCGGACAGAATCGTAAGACATTTCAAAGAAGACACCTTCCGGGTGATAGAAGAAGAGCCGGAGAGACTGGCAGAAGTGAAAGGCATCAGCAAGAGGATGGCACTGGAAATCGCGGATCAGCTGGAAGAAAAGAAGGATATGCGAAAAGCCATGATTTTTCTGCAGCAGTATGGCATTTCCATGAATCTGTCGGTTAAAATCTATAAGCAGTACGGACAGGATATCTATGTCATGATCAAGAAAAATCCGTATAAACTGGCGGACGATATCCAGGGCATCGGTTTTAAAATAGCAGATGAGATAGCAATGAAAGCAGGCTTCAGCAGCACTTCGGATTTTCGTATAAAAAGCGGGATTACTTATCTTCTGTCGCAGGCGGGAATGAACGGACATGCCTATCTGCCGCAGCCGGAACTGGAACAGATGCTGAAAGAACTTCTTATGGCAGAGGAAATCGATGTTGAAAAATATCTCATGGATCTCGTGATTGATAAGAAAATTGTGGTAAAAAAGTCGGAAGAGGGCAACAGGGTATATTCCGGGATGTATTATTATGCGGAATTGAATATCGCGGCCAAATTAAGAGAGCTGGATATCAGAGAAGATTACCAGGAGAAACAGATTGAGAAAAAAATCAATGAGATACAGGAGAATACCGGGATTGAGCTGGATGAACTGCAGAAAAGGGCGGTAATGGAAGCGGTAAATTGCGGAATACTGTTGATCAGCGGTGGTCCGGGTACGGGAAAGACGACAACCATACGAACAATCATCCACTATTTTGAAAATCAGGGAATGGAGATTCTGCTGGCAGCACCGACCGGAAGAGCGGCAAAGAGAATGACGGAAGCAACCGGACATGAAGCCCAGACCATTCACAGGCTGTTGGAAATCAGCGGCGGTACGGAAGAAAATGATAATGATATCGAACATATCGGAATGAGGTTTGAACGGAATGAAACGAATCCACTGGAAACAGATGTGGTAATTATTGATGAAATGTCAATGGTGGATATGTTCCTGATGAATGCACTGTTACACGCAATCATGCCGGGAACTAAGCTGATTCTGGTCGGAGATGTGAATCAGCTTCCAAGTGTCGGCCCGGGAAATGTATTAAGAGATATTATTTCATCCCACTGTTACAATGTTGTTATGCTGACGAGAATTTTCCGACAGGCGGCACAGAGCGGGATTATCGTAAATGCACATAAGATAAATGATGGGGAACAGGTACAGCTGGATAATAAAACCTCTGATTTTCTGTTTATCCGGAGAACGGAAGCGAATCAGATTATTTCCGCGGTAATCACACTTGTAAAGGAAAAACTGCCGAAATATGTGCAGGCTGATATTTCTGAGATACAGGTGCTTACCCCGATGAGAAAGGGTGCATTGGGTGTGGAACGGCTGAACGAGATTCTGCAGCAGTATCTGAATCCGGCATCGCCTGATAAAAAAGAAAAAGAGCATGGGGCAGGACTTTTCCGGGAAGGTGATAAGGTCATGCAGATCAAAAATAATTACCAGACCGGATGGGAAAAAAGAGGAAAACATGATATAGTGCTGGAACAGGGCATGGGAGTGTTTAATGGAGATATGGGAATTATAAGAAAAATTAATACCTATGCAGAACTTCTGGAAGTGGAATTTGAAGAGGCAAAATTTGTTACCTATCCGTTTAAACAGCTTGACGAACTGGAACTGGCATATGCCATTACTATACACAAATCACAGGGAAGCGAATATCCGGCAATTGTTCTGCCGTTGTTATCCGGACCGAGAATGTTAATGAACCGCAATCTTCTGTATACAGGAGTAACCAGGGCAAAAAAATGTGTCTGCATTGTGGGAATTGAGCAGGCGGTGCAAAATATGGCAGAAAACGAGCAGGAGCAGAAGCGGTATTCCTCATTGGATGAGCGAATCCGGGAATTAGATAAACAGGAGGAATTTTGAGAAAACAAGGGGTAAATCATATTTTACAGATATTTTTTCCGAAAGTCTGCCCGATTTGTACGGAAGTTCTGGATCGGGAGCAGGAAATCTGTCAGGACTGCAGGAAAAAGTTAAAATATATTACGGAACCGAAGTGTAAAAAATGTGGAAAACCGTTTGAGTCTGTGGATGCACAGTCGCAAATCCGCCAATATTGTGGAGATTGTCAGAAAAACCGTCATGACTATGAATATGGCATGGCGGTATTCCGGTATAATGATGAAATCCGGGAATCCATATACCGGTTTAAATATAAAAACCAGAGAACCTATGCCAGCTTTTATGCGGATGAGATGTGGAAAGTTTATGGCAGGCAGATTCGTGCAGAGGGAATCGAAGTCATGATTCCCGTACCGGTCAGCAGGAAAAAGATGCAGAAGCGGGGATATAACCAGGCGGCACTGATTGCACAGCAGCTGGCGGAAAAAACAGGAATTCCGGCAGATTTGCACAGCCTGGCAAGAATCCGCGATACCATTCCGCAGAAAGAATTAAATCACCAGGAACGCAGAAAAAATTTAAATAATGCTTTTAAAATGGATCAAAATGCGGTAAAATATAAGAAAGTATTACTGGTAGATGATATCTACACTACGGGAAGTACCATAGATGCGTGTGCAGTGGCTTTAAAAGAAGCCGGAGTACAGCAGGTTTATTTTATCAGCCTATCCATAGGTGCAGGAATCTGAGATTTTCTAAAACGAGAAGGAGGTATACATATGGAAGTTATGAATTGCAGAAACTGCAAGAGATTATTTAATTATATTACCGGACCGATGATCTGCCCGGCATGCAAGGACAAACTCGAGAAGAAGTTTGGAGAGGTAAAACAGTTTATCCGGGAGAATCCGAATAAAAATATTTCAGAGATTTCAAAAGAAATGGATGTCTCCGTACAGCAGTTAAAGACATGGATCCGACAGGAAAGGTTGTGTTTTACGGATGATTCCGCAGTTACGATTGAATGTGAAAAATGTGGTGCTCCGATAAAGACAGGACATTACTGTGAGAAGTGTAAGAAAGAAGTGGTTAATACCCTTGAGGGACTGTATGGACATGAAACACCAGCGATACAGAGACAGAGGGAAACGGACAAGATGCGACATCTTTCGCAGATTAGACAGGGGTTTGAATAAGAACGGACACCGGAAGGGCTGCTGTGATACGGCGGCTCTTTTTTTGCATATAATAAACTAAAGTTCTGTTAAAAACGACCGATATTATTATTGAGCAGTTAAATTCGAATCAGCAGGGAGGCGTTAAAAATGAGAATAGATGCTTTAAATCAGATAAGCCAGGTATATGGTACAAACGAGAAGAGAAAAATAAGCTATGCATCCAGAGTATCCGAGAGTGATAAGCTTGAGATATCCAGTTTTGGCAAGGACCTGCAGACAGCGAAGCAGGCGGTTGCGAAAGCTTCCGATATTCGAGAAGATAAAGTGAACGATTTAAAGAAACAGTTTGCAAATGGAACTTATCATGTAACAGCAGAAGAACTGGCGGATAAACTTCTGGCAAAGCTGTAGGTGATAAGGAGTGAAATAAGTGGCTAGTTTAATCGATGATTTAATAGATGTACTAAGCGAAGAATGTGAAGAGTACAGGGAACTGACCGGTATTTCCGGGAAAAAGATGAAGGTAATTGTCCGGCAGGATCTTGATACACTTCAGAAGATTACGGCAGAAGAACAGGAACACACAGGGAAGCTTATTAATCTGGAGAAAAAACGTGAAGCAGTAGCGAAGGATATTGCCATGGTGCTGAATCAGGATGAAGAAAACCTGACAGTAAAAGATATTATAAATGTTTTGCATAGTCAGAAGGAAGTTCAGGGGAGGCTGATGAAAGTTCATGATGAACTGAAGCAGACCCTGAAAAATTTTTCTATGGTAAATGAGATTAATAAGAATCTAATCAGAGAATCGCTTGAAATAGTCGACTTCAACCTGAATTATCTGCAGGGAATGTACCAGGCACCGGAGACAGCGAATTATTCAAAAAATGCAGTGAATGTATCTCCGAAGCTCGATTACGGCGTATTTGATGCAAAACAATAACATAAGAAAGCAGGTGGAAAGATGCCTTTGATGACAAACTTATATACAGGTGTGTCCGGGCTTAACAGCAGTCAGAATGCAATTAACATTACAGCACATAACCTGGCAAATGTTTATACAAATGGTTATGTAAGACAGCAGGCACAGTTTGCAGACCAGACTTATACAAAATATGGAAATTCCAGTGTAAATACCATGCAGATTGGTTATGGTGTCTATAATGCAAGAACACAGCATTACCGGGATATCCTTCTCGATATGGCATATCGTGAGCAGTCAGGAAGAGAGGGATTCTATACTACCCAGTATAATGCAGTTGAAGAAATCGAAACAATCACAGGTGAGCTTGGCAAGGATAACGCATTCCAGAAGTCATTGCAGGAACTCTGGTCAGCCATCAGTGAAGTTGCAAAGACACCGGATAGTATCGTAGCACGTTCGGGTCTGATCATGTATACAGAAACATTTATTTCGCGTTCCAAAGAAATATACAGCGATTTGACCAATTACCAGCAGAGACTGGATGAGAAGATCCGATCCAATGTCGATAAGATCAATTCACTTGGTGATGAGATCAGCCGTTATAACCTGCTTATCCAGGGAGTGGAAGCTCCGGGAACAGAGCAGGCGATGGATTACCGTGATAAGAGAGATGCTCTCATCGATGAACTGGGAAGCATGATTTCTATCAGCTACAGTGAAGATGAAAACGGATTTGTGACCATAAGGGCAGAGGGAGAAGAATTTGTCACAAAAGGCGGATGCTTTCATATGGGTGTCGCAGAACTGAATGCAGGGAATGGTTCTACCTATGCAACACCGGTATGGCCGCAGAGCAATAACGATCCGGTATTCAATCTGTCCGTCGAGATTTCCACGGCAAACGGGAACGATGTCGGGGAATTAAAAGGACTGGTAAAGGCAAGGGGCGGTTATACTGCTACTTATGAAGATATCCCGCATGTACCAGATTTACCGGACGAGAAAGATTATACCGATGAGAATGGAACCCTGGATCAGGCAGCATATCAGGATGCACTGACAAAATACTGGAACGAAGATTATCCGGCATATCAGGATAAAGTATTTACCTATAATACCACGGTTGGAAATTCACCGATTATGAAAACACAGGCAATGTTTGACCAGCTGGTACATACCGTAGTAGAAACCATCAACAACCTGCTTTGCCCGGATGTTGAGACAACCATAGCAGCGGGAACAACACTTACGATTCCGGCAGGCAGTGTCTATAACCAGCTCAGCGATGAAATGAAGCAGGCATTAAATGAAGCAGGCATTACCGAGGCAGATTTTAATTCCAAAGGTGTTGCGGACAATGATATAACATTCACACTTGTAAATGATATGACCGTAACCGCTTTAAATACAGGAGAAAATGGTGCGTCCTACGGTTCAGATGAGAATTCCACACCGGGTTCCGAACTGTTTTCCCGATCCGATACACTGGGAAGATACACAGTGGCAACGGATGCAGGGGGAAAGAAATACTATATTTATAACCCGTATAATCAGTTTGGAAAGGAAGGAAAATACACAATAGAGAATCTGGAAGTCAATCAGGTACTTCTGGATGACTATTCCTTCCTTCCGTTCAGCACGGCAGATAAGAAAGTAGATATGGATCTGGGACAGAAGATTCTGGATGCATGGGCAAGTGCGACCATTAATCTGGATCCGTCCAATATGACACCGAAGGACATTGATGATTATTACGATGCCATGACGGAAGTAATTGCAAATGACGGTTCGGTATATAAAGAAATATCACAAAACCAGAATTCCGTAGTTTCATCCCTGGATGAGGCTAGAACATCATTTGCAGGGGTCTCATCCAATGATGAATTAACGAATATGATTCGTTTCAAGAATGCATATAATGCAAATTCCAGATATATTAACGTCATTGCAGATATGCTGGATACATTAATTAACAAAGTAGGAAACTGGTAAAATAGGAGGTAAATTATGCCAAATACATTTTTTGGTTTAAATATAGCAACATCCGGTTTGTATGCTGCATCGGTAAATCTGAATGTTACCGCAAATAATGGTGCAAATGCAAAGACGGACGGATATTCCAGACAGCAGGCAACGCAGGTGGCAAAGAATGCACTGCGTGTTTATCAGGAATACGGCATGATTGGTGCGGGTGTAAAGGTAACTGGAATCGAAAGAGTCAGGGATGCTTTTTATGATAAAAAATACATTGCAAACCAGACGAAATTAGGCGAATGTTATACAAAATATTATCATTCCAAACAGATGGAAGATCATCTGAATGAGGCAACCGTAGATGGATTTACCAAAGAATATTCCAATTTTTTTGACAGTATACAGGAAGTCCAGAAGAATCCGTCCAGTATTCCGGCAAGAACAGCCATGATAAGCTATGGCGAAAGTCTGATGGATTTCTTTGAACTGGTAAAGACAAATTTCAGACTGCAGCAGGAAGATATCAATGCTGAAATCAGCGATAATGTTGATAAGATCAATTCCACCGCAAGGGATATTGCGGCACTGAACGAGCAGATTAATGCAATTGAGCTGACCGGTGCTTCCGCAAATGAACTGCGTGACAAGAGAGATTTGCTTCTGGACAGCCTTTCCGAAATCTGCGAAATCCAGACAAATGAAAAGGTATATGAGAACGGCAAGACAGAGTTTACCGTAAAGCTGGGAACAAACACTCTGGTAGATAATTACAGTGCATTTCAGTTAAAAGTAGTCAGCAGGGATGACAAGGTCGATGAAGACGATGCGGTTGGTCTGTACGATATCCAGTGGTCCTATGGCGAAGAATTTAATCCGGTCAAGGCAGGACTTGGTGGCACTCTGACCGGTCTTATCCAGTCCAGGGACGGAAATAACGGTGTAAGAAATGAGAAGAGCCAGGATTCCTACGAGATTGATTATAAAGGAATTGTTTATTATATTGATGAGATTAACAAATTTCAGCAGGCATTTGCAGATGCATTTAATGCTATCCATACAAAAGGACAGGATGCGGACGGAAACAGCACTGCAGATGTACCATTCTTTGTAAAATCAGAAGAAGGAAATGCATACAGTGTCAATAAAGTACTGTTAGAGGATGCTTCAAAGATGGCTACCACATATGACCGGATCGAGGGTGCGGATAATCAGGATCTGATACAGGATCTGGTAGAATTAAGAAAAACAGATATTCTGGAAGGTTCTACCAGTGAAGAATTCTTACAGTCACTGGTAACAGAAGTAGCTGTTGAGACAAAGAAAGAAGAGACACTTGAGAAGAATTATTCCGAATATAAAGTAACGATTCAGAACCAGAGACTTTCTGTTATGGGTGTGGACAAAGATGAAGAAGCCATGAATCTGGTAAAATACCAGGAAGCTTTTGACCTGAATGCAAAAGTAATCGATATTATGCAGCAGGTATATGATAAATTAATCAACGGAACCGGTGTATAAGAGAGGTAGATATCATGAGAATAACAAACGGCATTATGATGAATAATTCCCTGAATAATATTAATAAAAACAAGCTTCTTATGGACAAGCTGAATACACAGATTGCAAGTACGAAGAAATTCTCACGTCCATCGGACGATCCGATCGCCGCGATCCGGGCATTGCGTCTTCGTTCAACAGAGGCGGAACTTACCCAGTATCTTGAGAAAAACATAGAAGATGCGGAAGCATGGATGAAGACAACAGAAGGTGCATTAACCAATCTGCAGGATGTGCTTACAAAGATAGATGCTTATTACAATCAGGGTGTAAGTGAATATAGTACAGTCAGTGACAGAGAGACGATTATTACTACTTTAAAACAATTTAAAAGCCAGCTGTATAAGGACGGCGATGCGGACAATGCCGGACGAACCATCTTTACCGGTTACCGGACGGATTCCACACTGACGTTCCAGCATGCAGATCCGACAAAACAGTATGAGATTACGCAGAATCTTACCCTGGCAAATGTACGCCAGATTAATAAAGTAGTGGGTGTCAATACAAGCAGTACAACGGATTATCGTGAAACAGATGTCACAAATGATAAATTAAATATTGTCATGCTTGCATATAATAATCTGGATTCTGCAACAAATCTGAAAATCACCTCTACAACAAATAACATTCTGAACAATGCTTCCGTTACCGTAAAGAGTTATCAGGAAATGGGAGAAGAAGTATATAATATCCAGAATGATGAGATTGTATTTGTGCCGGAAACAGGGGAATTAATCATTGGTGAAAGCTATTATGATAATATCTCACCGGATGATGATTTCAGTGTTACCTATACAAAGACCGGATTTGCCGAGGGTGATTTAAGACCGGAAAATTATTTCTACTGTACGGATCTGAGCGAGGGTGTTACCTATGGAGATGTCGATCCGGATACCGGAAAGAAATATGTAAAAGATCAGAAAATCAGTTATAATATTAATTTTAACCAGAGTCTGGTCATCAATGTACAGGGCAAAGATGTACTGCCGCCGGAACTTGGCAGGGATCTGGATATTACCATAGCGGCAGCGGAAGCCGCCGTGACCGCACATAACAAGGTTACAAATATCGAGCGTATGATTAATACCGAGACGGCAGCAGGAAATACGGCAGAAGTAGAGCGCCTGAATCATATGAAAGAAGCCGCAGAACTGGAAGTGGGATATGCGGAAGACAACCTGACCAAAGCATTCAGTTCTGGAATTACCCTGTACCAGAATCATCAGGCAAATGTAAATACACAGGTGTCAGATCTTGGTGCAAGAATGACCAGAGTTACCTTAAATCAGGAAAGACTGTCTTCGCAGCTTCTGACCGTAAAAGAATTAAAGAGTACAAATGAAGATACGGATATTGAACCTACAGCAGTTGAATTTAAAGAGGCACGGAGTATTTATGATGCAGCTCTTATGATGGCAGCACAGGTAGTACAAAAATCATTACTTGATTTCTTATAGGAGATGTAAATATGAAGATTACAACGAAGTTATTTGGGGAAATAGAAGCAGCAGAGGATAAAATCATAGAATTTTCAGCCGGAATCATAGGATTTCCGAAAATGCAGCATTTTTTACTGATTCATGATATAGAAAACGAAAAAAGCCGTATCTCATGGCTTCAGTCGGTCGAAGAACCGGAATTTGCAATGCCGGTCATTGATCCACTGGTACTCATGGAAGACTATGATCCGCTGGTAGAAGATGAGATGTTATCCGCACTTGGGGATTTGGACAGCTCCGATATGCTCGTTCTCGTTACGGTAACAGTTCCAGCGGATATCCGGAAAATGACGGCTAATTTCAAGGCTCCGGTTATTATCAATGCAGCAAATCAGAAGGCATGCCAGATTATTGTTGAGGACGAAAAATATGAAGTAAAACATCCGGTCTACGATTTGCTTACAGAGAAAAAGGAGGACTGATTTCATGCTGGCATTATCAAGAAAGAAAGATGAAGCAATCGTCATCAACAATGACATTGAGGTTACAATTATCGAGGTGAAAGGTGATCAGGTAAAACTTGGAATCACTGCACCGAAGTCAGTACCGGTATACCGCAAGGAAGTCTATCTTCAGATTCAGGAGGCAAACCGTGCAGCGGCAAACGAAACCGCACAGGCGATGGAAGCTTTGAAAAAATTAGGACAGTAGTACAGGACAAACTTATTCGGGGAAAAGTGTTAATATTTTGCCACTTTTCTCCGATAACTGTATTAGGGAGAGAATTTATATTTTGCATACCCGGTGATTCCGGCATGATTTTCATGACTGGAATTATAAACTGATTACACGGATGTAGTCAGATGCGGATATATTTATGTAGCATTTGGGCCAACGGACAGGCAGAATGGAGGAATATTATTATGGCAGCAATAGACGGAATCGTTAATGCAACAAGAGCAGCATCATCAACAAATTATCAGACACCACAGGTAAATTCAGTGGAGGCGGTCAACGAATCGGCAGCACAGGGCAACAGCACCGATGTGGCAGCACAGGTAGCAACCGTTAAGTCAAAGGATGATTCAAACAATCAGGATAATACGGGAAAAGGCGATGATACAAAGAAAGAACCGACCAATGAACAGATTAAGAAAGCAGTTGAAGATTTGAACAAGAAGATGAAAAATACATCCTGTGAATTTGGTATTCATGATGCAACCAATCGTGTAACAATTAAGATTGTAGATAAGGACTCAAAGAAAGTAATAAAAGAATATCCGGCAGAAGAAACCCTGGATATGATAGCAAAGGCATGGGAACTCGCCGGCTTAATGGTGGATAAGCGATTATAACACAGACAGAACGGAGGTTATATTATGGCAAGAGTATCAGGATTGATATCAGGACTTGATACAGATTCTCTGATACAGGAACTGGTATCGGCATATGAAACAAAGAAAAGTACATATGTAAAGAAACAGACAAAGCAGGGATGGAAGCAGGATGCCTGGAAATCATTGAACACGAAAGTATACAGCTTTTATACAGGTACATTAAGAAATGCACAGTATAGTACAAACTACACGGCAAAGAAAGCTACAATATCCGATAGTACAAAGGCAACGGTATCTGCGTCCGGTAATGCGGTAGAAGGTACACAGACACTGAAAGTAAAACAGCTGGCAAAGACGGCATATCTGACCGGCGGCCAGATGACTGCAGCTGATGGAAAGAGCCTTACGGCAAACAGTAAGCTGGGAGAACTCAGCGGACTCAGTGGATTCAGTGATGGAACGATTAAAGTAAATGCAGATGGAAAAGAAAGCGAAATCAATCTTACCTCTGATATGACCATGAACCAGTTTGTGGTAAAATTAAAAGAAGCAGGACTGAATGCAAACTTTGACAGCGCAAACCAGAGACTATTCATCAGTGCAAAGTCAAGTGGTGCGGACAAGGAATTCTCTATTACGGCAGGCAATGCAGGCGGTATGAATGCATTGACCAGCCTTGGCATGGATGCAGCATCTTCCTCAGATGTCAGCCAGTATATAGACAGTGCAACCATGAATGTACAGGAGAAAACCGATACAGCATATATGCAGTATATGCTGAAAACTGCGAATGCGGATCTGAATACACAGTTAAGCGGCTTGCAGGATCAGTACAAATATGTAACCGATGAGAGCTACAGGAACAGCAAGAATACGGCATGGACGGATGAGATCAAGAGTTATGAAGATAAGAACAAAACTCTGGATGATCTGAATAAGGATATCCTGGCTTACACTGGTGTGGATGATGCAGATACCGCAGCTTCCCTTTCAAAGATTGAAGACTTTGTGACAAAGAATTCAGATGGTACATATACTTATAAGGATGCCTATTTGAAGGATACAAAGGATGCTGATGGAAATACGGTTAAAGTGCTTGATGAGGATAAACTTAAAACAGCACTGAAAGATACAAAACTTGATGTAGACACTGTGAAATCAAAGGTAACCGAATTAAATGCAAATATTTCACAGATGAAATCAAATGAAGCATCCATTAAAAGCACAAAGGAAACACAGGATTTATATCAGGCTGCTTATAGCAATGATAAAACAGGAGCGACCTTACAGAAAAAGATTGATTCCATTACCGCAGAGATAGCAGAGAATAATGCCTTACTGGGAGAGAAAACAGTTAATTTTACAGATTCTTCTAAGAATTTTGCGGCATATTCCTATATCGATGCAAATGGCAGTACACAGACAGTTGATTTGAAGGCGAAATTAGCAAAATATGCTACGGCATATGGCAACAGTACGGATGGAAATGTAGTGACAAAAACAGTAAATGGCATTACAGTTGTAGAATCTACATATGACAATTATAATAATACTTATAAGGCAGAGCAGGAAGCAGCAGCCAATAAGCTTGGAAAAACAGCGGACGAATTAAATGGCATGACCGATACGCAAAAGAAAGATTTTATTGCAGATTATGTGAAAAATCATTCTTCTTCCACCGGTGCAGTCCGTGTTGAAGGCTCGGATGCTGAAATTGAACTAAATGGAGCGACATTTAATTCAAATACCAATAACTTTGCCATCAATGGCCTGACCATTACCGCAACCGGTATTACAAAGGATGGCGAAGAAGTTAGCATTAATACCGCAACCGATATTGATGGTATGTACAAATCCATCAAGAATCTGATCAGTGGTTATAATAGTATTCTGAAGGAAATGAATACATTGTATTATGCGGATTCATCCAAGGGATATGAGCCTCTGACCGATGATGAGAAAGATGCCATGACCGATACTGAGATTGAAAAATGGGAGAAGAAGATCAAAGACTCCCTGTTAAGAAGAGATGACACCTTAAGCGGTATCATGAGTACAGTAAAGAACAGCATGGCAAAATCCTATACCATAGGAGATAAGACATATTCACTGTCAAGTTTTGGTATTGCAACCGCAGGTTATTTTTCAGTTGACAATGAAGAACAGGGATTGTATCATATTGATGGAGATCCGGATGATTCAACGACATCTGGTAAGACAGATAAGTTAAAAGCAGCACTGGCAGAGGATCCGGATAGTGTTGTTTCGTTTTTCCAGAAAGTATCAAGTGATATGTATGATGCATTAACTAAGAAGATGGCGAGAACATCATTAAAGAGTTCTTATACACTCTATAACGATAAGGAAATGCAGAAACAGTACGATGAATACGGAGATACGATTGATAAATGGGATGAGAAAATTGAAAATTATACCCAGAAGTATGTCAAGCAGTTCAGTGCGATGGAAACAGCACTGGCAAAATTGCAATCCAGCACATCCCAGCTCTCCAGCATATTAGGTTCATAACAGGAGGTAATTACAATGGCATTGCCAAATGCATACAAGGCATATTCGAACAGCAAACTTATGACGGCTTCCCCGGCGCAGCTTACACTGATGTTGTATGATGGAGCGATCAAATTTACGAATATTGCGATTGAAGCGATTGAAAATAAGAATTATGAGAAGGCTAATACTTATATACAGAAAACACATCGGATCATTGATGAGTTCCGTTCCACACTGAACTTCAAATATCCGGTTGCACAGGAATTTGAAAATGTATATGTCATGATTAGTGAAAAACTTGTTTATGCCAATATGAAAAAAGATGTGGAAGTATTACAGGATGTACTCAAACATCTCCGGTCAATGCGTGAAACATGGGAAGAGGTAATGCGACTTGCAAAGAGATAACAGCAGCAGTTACATAGAGATATTAAAAGAAAGCCTGAAGAAAAAAATATCAGTTCTGGATCAGATAGCGGAACAGAACCGGATTCAGGAAGAACTTGCAAAGGCAGCAGACTTTGATTATGATGTTTTTTCCAAAACTTTGGAGGCAAAAGAGGCATTGATCAAGCAAATCAATGCTTTGGATGCGGGATTCCAGTCCGTATTCGACCGGATCAAAGAGGCATTGCAGCAGTCGGAGCATAAAGAAGAGATTAAGCAGCTGCAGGTGCTGGTCAAGGAAATTACGGACAAATCCATGGATATCATGGCTCAGGAAAAACGAAATAAAGAAGCGATTCTGAACCGGAAGGACAGCCTGAAGAAAGAAGTAGCCATGGCACGCAGTACAAATAAAGCGGCGGCAAATTATTACAGGACTATGTCGAAGATGAATGTGATAGATTCACAGTTTATAGATAAAAAAAAGTAAAAAAATATATATTATCTATAAAGTATTCAGAAAAACTTCCGATATAATTAACAGAATTGATAAGATAATCACATTCCGAAGGAATGTTATTATAAAATAAAAAGGAACAGAAGCAGGGAAGCTTCTTAAAATTCAAGGAGGAATTATTATGGTAGTACAGCACAATTTAACAGCGATGAACGCTAACAGACAGCTCGGTATTGTTACAAACAACCAGGCTAAAGCAACAGAGAAGTTATCATCAGGTTACAAGATCAACAGAGCAGGTGATGATGCAGCAGGCCTTTCTATTTCAGAAAAGATGAGAAGCCAGATCAGAGGTCTTAACAAGGCTTCAACAAACGCTGAAGATGGTGTATCACTTATCCAGACAGCTGAAGGTGCTTTAAATGAAACTCATTCTATTCTTCAGAGAATGAACGAATTAGCAACACAGGCAGCTAACGATACGAATACATCTACAGACAGAAAGGCTATCAAGGCTGAGTTAACAGCTTTAACTTCTGAATTAAACAGAATCGCATCTACAACACAGTTCAACACAATGAACCTGTTAGATGGTACTTTCACAGGAAAGAACCTTCAGGTAGGTGCATTATCAGGACAGAAGATTTCTATCTCCATCAGCGGTATGAATGCAAACAAATTAGGTCTTGCAGGAACAAATGGCAAGATGACAATTGCAGTTTCAACATTTGCAGCTGCAGGTAATGCTATGACAAAGATTCAGTCAGCTATTACAAAGGTATCTACTCAGAGATCAGCTCTTGGTGCTATCCAGAACAGACTGGAGCATACAATTGCTAACCTTGATACAACATCTGAAAACACATCATCAGCAGAATCCAGAATCCGTGATACAGATATGGCTGATGCTATGGTTGAGTACAGCAAGAACCAGATCCTTGCTCAGGCTGGTCAGTCAATGCTTGCTCAGGCAAACCAGGCTACTCAGGGTGTATTATCACTCTTAGGCTAATTTATTCGCTGAATAAAACTATCATGAATAAGCTACTCTTAGGAGTAGCTTATTTTCGTATAAAGAGAGGCAGAGATGGAATTAATAGAGAGAAATGAACAGGTAATCAATATGATGGATACATGCATCCAGAATCTGTGGGAAAGTACAGGAACAGGGAATAAAGAATTAATCAGCTGTATTAAGAAACTGAATCTTGTATTAAAAGAATTTACAGATCGGGTGCCGGAATTTCAGAAGCTGGGAGTGGACGTGCCGGAGGATATTATACTGACCCAGATGAAGAATCTGATGACCGGATTTGAAAAGAGGGACACCGTTCTGTTAGCAGATACCATGGAATATGAGATTAAAAATACTTTATTATTTTATAATGACATTTTAAAAGAACTTGCAAAGGAGCAGGCAGAAGAATGATGGAACAGTCAAAGATGCTGGATATTAATATTGAAACCATTACGAAAGAAAAACCATATATGTTCAACCTGATCGAAGAACTGGATAAGGAAGCGTATTTGCATGAGGGAAAGATTACGGATATTTTCCAGGATGTATCGGCGAAGAATGAGAAAATCATGGGAGTAAGAAAAGAAAATCATGATTATTATCTGAACAGCCGGTATGACAGCCAGGCCGGGATCAACAGATGGCTTCAGGTGTATAAGAGTGATAAAGAGTATGGGATTGCGATTGTGATAGGAATGGCAAATCTGGCTTATATCAGGGCAATGCGGAAAGAATATCCAAATGTCCGGCTGCTGGTGTATGAGCCGGATAAATATCTGTGGGGAGAAGTTTTGTTGAATATTGACTTTTCAGATGTTCTGGCAGATCCAATGGTGAATATTGTGGTTGGACAGATCGGAAAGCTGTATCTGAAGGAACTGATGTCACATCTGGTAGATTATGCAAATTATAAATATGTACAGACCATGATTTCCCCGAATTATGATAAGATCTATCCGGCAGAATGTGAAGCGGTGCGCGAGCTTGTATACCATGCGATAGAAGAAACACTGGTGGATAAGAACACTATGTGCAAATATAATGAACATTTTTGCTATAATCGTTGCAGTAATTTTTATGACAGTCTCTGGCAGTATAATGCAGGGGATATTAAAGAATTATTTGCCGATATTGATTTTGATAAAGTCCCGGCAATTCTGGTTGCGGCGGGGCCTTCGCTGGATAAAAATGTGGAGGAATTAAAGAGAGCAAAAGGAAGGGCATTTATTATAGCGGTGGATTCATCTGTTCGTACATTGGCGAAGTATGATATTATGCCGGATATGACTGCGACGATAGATCCATGTAAGCCGGTAACTTATTTATATAAGGATAAACAAATTTCAAAATTGCCATTACTTATCAGCTTTCATGCGTTTTGCGAGTCAGCAGATGTACATAAAGGAAAAAAATTTTATTTTCACACAGAGTTTCCATTTATTAATCAGATATGGGATAAATATGAGAAAAATTATCTTAAGATTGAGACAGCAGGATCTGTTGCAAATGATGCTTTTTCATTCCTTCGCTTTATAGGATTTAAACATGTCATCATGATTGGGCAGGATTTGGCATATACAGGGGATAAGATTCATTCCAGGGACACTTATGAAGAAAGTTTTATCAGCAATGATGTGAGCCGGAAGAAAGAGGTATATGTGATAAAGGATATCTATGGAAATGATGTGAAGACAGATTATGCCATGGATATCTATCGGAGATGGTTTGAAAATCAGATTACTTTGCATAAGGAGCTTGAAGTGATTGATGCAACGGAAGGCGGTGCAAAGATAGAGGGAACAGAGGTTATGACTTTACAGGAAGCAATCGATACGAAGTGTAAGAGTGGAGAAATAATTGATTTTGCCGGGAAAATAAACCAGGCACAGCGGGTTTACACAAAAGAGGAAAGAGAAGAAATACAGGAATATCTGAAAAAAGTGACAGAAGATATGAAAGGAGATATTCCAAAGAAACTGGAAGAAGCAAAAAGAGAATATTTAAAATTACTGGAATTAAATACAAAGAGAAAATATAATTCAAAGGAATTTGAAAGGCTGCTGAAAAAAGTAGAGGAGTATAATAAATGGATGACAGAAACGGTAGAAGTAGATATGTTATCCATGTATGCAGCCAGGGATGGATTTGATGTGATGGAAGGTATCTTTGCAAACCATGATGATATGTATGAAAATATAAGGACAATAGCAGACAGTGGAATAAAAATGGTGGATTCTTATAAAAATGGAACAAAAAAATTTGTAGAATCAATGACGGCAATATTTGAATGGTTCCACAGCGATGAATACCAGCCGGTGGAGGGAAAGTAATGGAAGTACTTGCGATTATACCTGCGAGAAGCGGCTCAAAAAGTGTAAAGGATAAGAATATCAGGGAGATAAACGGAAAGCCAATGCTGGCTTATTCGATTGAACATGGACTGAAGTCCGAAAAAATCAATCGTGTGATAGTCAGTACGGACAGTGAAAAATATGCAGAGATAGCAAAGAAATATGGAGCGGAAGTACCATTTCTGCGGCCGGAAGAATATGCGAGGGATACATCCCTGGATTTAGAAGTCTTTGAGCATGCCCTGAAATTTTTAAAAGAAAAGGAAGGATATGTACCGGATATTATTGTGCAGTTAAGACCAACCTATCCAATCCGTAAAATCAGTGATATTGATAAAATGGTAGAAATTATGGAGCAGGACGAAACGATCGATTCCGTCCGGTGCATTGCTCCGGCAAAGGAAATACCCTACAAAATGTGGTTAAAGGGAGAAAATGGTGAGATTCATCCCCTGATGACGGATATTCCGGAGTGCTACAATATGCCAAGGCAGGAACTTCCAAAAGCATATTATCAGAATGCGTGCATCGACGTAATCCGTACCAGGGTTATCACGGAAGAACATTCCATGTCAGGAAAAAAAATTATCGGATATGAAATGAATGAGAACTTTGATATTGATACGGAAGAAGAATTTTTAAAGGCGGCGGAATGGATTCGGGAGCAGAATAAGAAAAAAGTCAGTGTCATTATTCCATGCTATAATGCGGAAAATGTTCTGGATAATTGTCTGGAGTCGCTGACTGCACAGACGATCGGCATAGAGAATCTGGAGATTATTCTCGTAAATGATGCATCCACGGATGGAACATACGACAGATTGTGCCAGTGGGAGCAGAAATATCCGGATTCCATTATGGTTATTAACTGCGCAGAGAATGGGCGGCAGGGAAGAGCCAGAAATATCGGACTCGAGTATGCCGGGGCAGATTATATCGGATATATGGATATTGATGATATTGCAGAGCCGGAAATGTTTGAAGAATTATATAAGAAGGCAATGCTTCATGATACAGAGGTTGTTATCTGTCAGTCACGCAGATGTACTCTGGAAGAGTATAGAAATGGAATTGGAAAAACAGACAGCACGGAAGAAAAAGTATATTTTATACAGCAGGGAAAAGACAGATTGAAATTCCTGCAGGAAGATTATAATATGGCTGTATGGAATAAATTATATAAGAAGGAGTTTCTTCAGACATATCAGATAGATTTTCCGGAGGGGATGTTATATGAAGATATCTATTTTTCATCGTTGGTAAAACGTTATGTAGTTAAAGTATGTGTGATAAAGAAAGTATTATATAATCATATCCAGTACAAAGAGTCCTCTTCCATAAATGATAATCAGAAAGTAAAAGAAGATTATCTCCATTCCTACATCCTTTTGTACAAAGAGATACAAAGGCGGGGATTATATCAGGGATATGAAAATTATTATGATATGGAACTTCTGATTTCTGGATATTATGTATATATACATTTTATGTTTGTGAAGTTTGGATATCTAGAACCAATCAGATGGAACAGGGCGAGAAAAGAGGTTCTGGGATGCTTTCCGGATGGAATGAGAGAAGAATTGAGAATCTTAATTGAAAATTTTGAGCAAAATCATAAAGAATATAATGGGACATGGAAGATTATTATGAACTCGCTGGAAAGACCGGTAACCAGGAACGAGGTCATACAGATGATGCAGATCATACAGTTAGGAGGAATGCGGAATGAGTAGTTTGTTTGATGATTTATTTATTTTTGAGATGGCAAACAGCCATCAGGGAGATGTGGAGCATGGAAAAGATATTATTCATGAGATGGGGAAAATAGCGAGAAAATATAATATTAAAGCAGCGGTAAAATTGCAATATCGTAATCTTGATAACTTTATCCATCCGGATTATGTGGGAAGAACGGATGTTAAACATATTCCGAGATTTTTAAGTACAAGGCTGACTTATGAGCAGTTCTGCGAACTGGTAGATGCCATTCGGGATGAAGGCATGATTGCGATGAGTACACCATTTGATGAAGACGGGGTGGACTGGTGCATGGATCAGGGACTTGATATCATTAAGATAGCGAGCTGCAGTTCGCTTGACTGGCCATTACTGGAGAAGGCGGCGGCGACAAGAAAGCCTCTGATTATATCCACGGGTGGAAAAACACTGTCAGACATTGATAAAATCTATAACTTCTTTACACATAAGGAAGTAGAATTCGCATTTTTACACTGTGTAGCGGAATATCCTGCACCGTTAGATCATCTTCAGCTTGATTTTATCGACAGAATGAACCGCAGATACCGTGATGTTACCATCGGATATTCAGGACATGAAGATCCGGATGATAATACCGTACCGATGTTAGCTGTGGCAAAGGGAGCAAAAATACTGGAAAGGCATGTAGCACTCCCAACAGAGCAGTATAAGATAAATGCATATTCCATGACTCCGCAGCAGGCGGATAAATGGGTGGAATCCGTATTAAAGGCAAAGACCATCTGCGCGACGAAAAAGGAAAATGACAAATATGTAAGCCAGGCAGAGATTGATTCCCTGAATTCCCTGATGAGAGGGGTATATCTGTGTCATGATGTAAAAGAGGGAGAGGTTCTTTCAAGAGAAGATGTATTCTTTGCAATGCCCTGCCATGAGAAGCAGATGAGCAGCGGCGACTTTTATGAAGGTCTGATGGTTACCAGGGATTATAAGAAAAACGAGGAATTACATGAAAAAAAACAGATGAGTGAAACCAAACAGGCAAGAAGTGTAATTCATGATGCAAAAGGACTTCTGTACGAAGCAGGTATTGCTTTGGGAGAAGATTTTGAGGTGGAATTATCCCATCATTATGGTATGCAGCATTTCAGACAGACCGGTGCAATTATTATCAATGTCATTAACCGCGAATATTGTAAGAAGCTGATTATCGTACTTCCGGGACAGAAGCATCCGACTCATATGCACAAAATCAAAGAGGAAACATTCCAGGTATTATATGGAGATTTGGAAGTAGTGATTGATGGAAAGGAAAAGAGATTAAAGGCAGGAGATATCCAGACGGTACTGCGTGGTTCGGAACATTCGTTTTCGTCTGAAAAAGGAGCTGTATTTGAAGAAATATCTACAACGCATGTAAAAAATGATTCTTATTATACCGATCCGCGAATTAAATCCCTGGATCCGATGGAAAGAAAAACTTATCTGAAGAAGTGGTAAAATTCAGTTGTTGAACAATAGTATTCAGACTTGATTTTTGGGGAAATAACGTTTATAATAATAGGTAGAATTTGGAGTTGGGGAGATAGCAGTATCTCCCTGTTTTCCTGTTTACAGAAACTGGGTAAAAGATACCGTAAACAATCTGAGATGAACAGAAAGGAAAAAATATGGAAGCAGAAGAAAACAGGGAAGAAATAGAAGTTTATAATACTATTAGTGTGCAGAATGAAGAAAATGATGCAGAGGATAATATATATCCAAACACATCTATAAAGATTGATAAAGATCAATATTCAATTTTTGAGTTAAAGAGAAAATATGATAAGGGAAAAATCTGCATGGATCCATCATTTCAAAGAAATTTCGTATGGAAATCCAGACAGATGTCAGAATTAATAGAATCGGTAATTATGGGAATTCCATTGCCGTTGATTTATCTTGCAGAAAGTGAAAATGGAGATTTGATAGTAGTTGATGGAAGACAGAGACTTACCACGTTTTTTAAATTTTTGAATAATGAATTTCATTTAAATAAATTATCTATTTTGAAAGAGATTAATGGATATAATTTTAAACAACTGGAAGAAAAATATGATAAGTACGCATCTTCGGTAGAAGATTTTCAGCTGGTTGTTCAGATTATAAAGTATCCGACTCCTGACCGTATCAGATTTGATATATTTGACCGCGTAAATCGTGGCGGGACACCATTGAATAAGCAGGAAATGCGAAATGCCCTGTATCAGGGAAAAGCAACAGAATTATTAAACAGACTGTCAAAGAATGAAGCATTTCGAAATGCAATTGGATGTGGAATATCAGATAAGCATATGAAAGATAAGTATATTATATTAAGAGCACTTGCATTTTATCTTTATTTTCATCATATACTAACTGATGACAAAACACAGAAGTTTGAATATAAGAGTGATATGGAAGATTTTTTGGGTACAACAATGAAATATTTGAACAGGTGTTTAGATGAAGAAATACAAAAGGTGGAAGAGTTGTTTGTTTCTACAATGAATTATATATCAAAATTTATGGATAAGGATGTGTTTCGATTGAATACAGGTTCTGAAAGAAAACAACCGATCAGTATGACATTATTTGAAACACTGTTTTATTTATTTTCAATGATTGTAAATAGTGAAAGATGTATATCAGAAGAGAAAATCCAGCAAAAAGTAAATGCATTAAAAATGGATGAAGAATTTTTAAGGAGTCTGCGGCATTCCGTAGACAGTACCCATAGTGTAAAAGCAAGATTCAGGATGATTGAAGGCGCATATAAGGAGTTGAGTAATGTTTAGAAATCTGGAAATAAATTACTTTAAATGCTTTGAAAGGCTAATGGTAGATTGGAAGAAGCTTAATATTATAAGCGGAGAAAATTCTACAGGAAAATCCACCATGATACAGGCAATATTGTTACTTGCACAGGCACAGGAGTATGCTTTGGGCAATGTATTAAATGGCAAATATGAACAACTTGGGCAGGTGACAGATATAAGAAATATTTATAAACGTGGCAAGATTAGTATCAGGGCAGAATGGGACAACGACAAGAAAAGCTCTATGCTGGAATATGATGATGTGAATGAAACATGGAGAATAGATATTGCAGGTAAAATGGATATTATTTATCTGAGTGCGGAAAGAATTGGCGTGCAAAATGAATATCATATTAATACACAGGAATTATATCGTATTGGTGTGCGAGGAGAGTATGCATTTGATTTCCTGAGCAAAAATAAACATGAAAACCTGAGGGAAGAGAAATTTGCTATTCGTGAAGCTGGTTTAAATCTTGGCAATCAGGTAGACTACTGGTTGAATTATATTGCAGGATATACGGTTCAGGCAGAAGCAATAGATGGAACAACGATTGTGAAGGTTGCATACAGGGAAAAAGACAGTGTAAAGGATTTAAGGCCTTGTCATGTAGGAACAGGAGTAAGTTATCTGGCTGGAGTAATTATAGCAGCATTATCCTGCACCAGGGATAGTCTGTTTATTGTGGAAAATCCTGAAATACATCTTCATCCGGGGGCTCAGTCCAGATTTGTAGAATTTTTTGCATTTCTGGCATCAAAAGGTTTGCAGGTAATTATGGAAACGCATAGTGATCATATTATAAATGGTGTAAGAAAAGCCATAAAGAGAAATAATATTGCTTCACAGGAAACAGCTATTTACTTTATGAAAAAAAATGAAGAAAATATTTCAGAAGCGGTATCCATGAGAATAAGTGAAAAAGGAGTTATCATTAATCAGGAAAAAGGTTTCTTTGACCAGTTTGACAATGATTTAGATGTACTATTAGGGTTTGATGAATATGAATGAGGTTTTTATTAATGAATCTTCTTTAGAAGGTCAATATGAAGATGTAGAGGAATTTTTAGAGAAAAATACAGAATTTCTGAAGTGTGTGAATTGGTTTCGAAAACATTCTGAAGTATGGAAAATATGGAAGAAATCAACATTGTATGATGCTGATATTACCAAAGATAAGAAATTTTATCAATTAAGAGGTTATAAAGTAAATACAGATAAGAGTACAAACGATCTGATGCGGAAGATGAAAATTACATTGTCCCAGATAGAGGAAGAACCTCCATTTTGGGATTTAGAACAGATAAAACAGGTGGGGATTTATAAGGTGGATAATAGAGATATAACTGGGACATCACTGGCAGAAGCAGCAGCGCGGGAGAGTTTTGTGGTATCTTTTTATAATATATTTTATTTGGACTGCGTTCTGAAAATTATGAATAATGATATTGAAAAAAATATATATTCGATACATACAAAAAAAGGTCTTTCTCAATACCTGTTTGAACGGAAATTGATAGATGCGGACAGCTTTGTCAAAATGTATTTTGCCGGAACGAGGATTAATTTTACAAAATTAGATCCAGAATATGGATTGAATCAGCTTCAAAAAGCAGAAGTAAAAGAATGCATAAATAATTTTCAACGATTTGCACAAGCAGAAAACTGGGATAAGATATATACGGATCCAACTCTTGTATATAAGGAGTATCAGCCGGCTTCAGATAAGAATAACTGGTTTCGCAACACAGAATATAATGAGAAGCACATAGATAAATTTCGCTGTATTAATCCAAAACGCTGTTTTGGATATCGGGAAGGAGAGATATTTTATGCACTGCGGATTGAGAGGGATCATAAAATCAGTGATTATGGATGAGAATCAAAAGTTGTAATATATGAAACATAAAAAGCAGGTTAAAGAATCCTGCTCATATGTCGATATATATAGTATAAACAGTAAGAACATGAAACATGGAAGTTTCATACGGCATATCAAGGAGGATACATAGAGATGAGTAATAAGGCAATCGATAGAGTAAAATACTGGGGACAGTTACTGGGACTCCCAATCTATTGGTTGTCTTTTTGTGTACCCAGAAAGAAAAATATCTGGCTGTTTGGCAGCACGTTCGGAAGGAGATTTGCGGATAATCCGAGGTATTTATATCTGTATGCCAGCCAGCATAGGGATGAAATCCGGATGAAGAACGGACAGGCAGTACGGCCGGTATGGATTAGCCATAAGAAAAAGATTGTAGAATTTCTGAAGGAAAATGACTATGAAGCATATTATTATCATTCTTTAAAAGGAATATGGTACTGTCTGAGAGGAAGTATCTATATCTTTGATAATTATTCCAAAGATATCAGTTTCTGGTTGTCCGGAGGGGCTGTGAAATTTAATCTGTGGCATGGTTCGGGTAATAAAAAGACGAATTATGATAATAAATTTGATAAGGTGCGGCATCCAAAGAATCTGTGGGAAAAGTTTAAGTATTTTCCAAGAAGACTGTCGGACGAAAAACCGGGGCATTATACGCTGGCGACCGGGCCGATGATGGCAGATATTTTTGTATCAGCATTTCATACAACGAAAGATCATATTATCCAGGATGGTTATCCAAGAAATGATATGCTGTTTCAGACAGATTATCAGAATCTGTTTACCAGAGAAGAAGAAGATACATTAAGACAGATGCAGGAAAAAAAGAAGTCGGGAAATAAGATACTTGTTTATATGCCGACCTTCCGCGAATCTGAAAATCTGTTTTTCCAGACGATGGATTTAAAAAAGTTCAGTGATTATCTGAAGAAAAATAACTATTATTTTTTTACAAAGCTGCATCCAAAGTCAAAGCTGAAAGAGAAATTCTCAGAGATTCATTATGATAATATTCAGAATATCGGGGCGGATGTAGATCCGTATACATTTTTGAAAGAATGTGATTTGCTGGTGACGGATTATTCATCTATTTATTCTGATTATCTGATGTTGGACCGTCCATCGGTGTTATTTCCGTATGATTTTGAAGAGTATTCCAAGGATACAAGGGAATGTTATTTTACATATGAAGAATATATGCCGGAAGTGCGTGCCTATACGATGGATGAATTGATGGAACAGATAACGATAGTAATGCAGAATGATACCTGTGCAGAAGGAAGAAAGAAACTGAAAGACAGGATATTTTCCTATACGGATGGAGAATCGGCAAAGAGATTATGTAAGAAAATCAGGGACGAACTATTATAAGGAGAAAATATGAATATAGCGATGATTATAGCGGGAGGAAGCGGACAGAGAATGAGCCAGGATATCCCGAAACAGTTTATTAATGTATATGACAAACCGGTAATCGTGTATACACTGGAGGCATTTCAGAAGCATCCAAATATCGACGCAATCGAAGTAGTGTGTCTGGAGGGGTGGAAAGAGATTCTGAAAGCATATGCAAAACAGTTTAATATTACAAAATTACGGTGGATAGCAGATGGAGGTTCAAATGGCCAGCAATCCATCAGAAATGGTATCTGGAACATTAAAGATGAATGTCAGGAAGAAGATCTGATTTTGGTTCATGATGCCATCCGGCCTATGATTTCGCAGGAAATTATATCGGAATGTATCAGTAAAGCAAGACTGAATGGATCGGCAGTAACAGTAATTCCGTGTGCGGAAGCAATGTTAAGAACGAGTGACAATGTCAGCTCGGATGAAACAATTCCAAGAAGTGAGTTGATCCGTACGCAGACTCCGCAGGCATTTTCATTGGGAAAAATGGTATGGGCGCATGAAGAAGCTGCCAGAAGAGGGATTACAAATTCCATTGCGACAGTGACACTTATGATAGAACTTGGAGAAACCGTGTATTTTGCAGCCGGTTCGGAAAAAAATATAAAACTTACCACGGTGGATGACATTGAGATATTCAAAGCATTGTTGAACTCTAAGAAAGATGAGTGGTTGAAGTAGGGGATCTGAGGGAAAAGGAAATAACAGGAAAAACTGAAAAAGAAGTTAAATATTTGTATCTATATGTCGATATATAATATAACAGGCTGATTATGGGATAATCAGCGGAAACATGGAAGTTTCAGCAGAAGATATCAAGGAGGATAGATAGATATGTTAAGTAAAGCAATCAATGGAGTTAAATACCGGAAAGAGAGCAGAATTTCTGGATTTATGTCTGTTGGTTGCTTTTTTTGTTGGAAATGGAAAGGAGGTTGAATTTTAATGTATAAAATTATAGTATGGGGATTAGGAAAGGAATTTCATCAGAGTATAAATATTTTGAAATATTATACAATGCTGAGGCAGATTGAAATTGTAGCACTTACTGCTACAAGTGTACCGAATGTTAATATGATTGATGAATATAAAGTGATAAAAACGGAAGATATTAAAAATACTGAATTTGATTTTGTACTGATAATGAGCGAAAAGTATTTTAGAAATATTTCACAGAACTTAAATAGTATGGGGGTTGATAATGCCAAAATATTACGAGGAAAAATATTGAATATTCCTAATATGGATTTTAAAGAATATGTGAAATTAAAGCAATCAAAATTGACAATTGTTAGTAATACTTGTTGGGGTGGAATGTTGTACGCAACATTAGGGATGGAGTGTTTGTCACCATTTAAAAATCTATATTTTTATGATACAGATTATATAAAAGTATTAAGCAATTTCAAGGAGTATATGGAGATTGAACCGCAGTTTCAGAAATTTGGAAGTATAGGTGGGAGAAACTATCCAATATTAAGAATAAAAGATATAGATATTCATTGCAACCATGATGCTGATCCAGATGAGGCGATTGAAAAGTGGAATAGAAGAAGAAAAAAAATAAATTATAATAATATGCTGGTTGAGATGTCAACTTTTGATAGAAAAATAGCAGAAAAGTTTTGTGATTTGAAAAATTATAATAAAAAAGTATGTTTAGTGCCATTTGAAATGAATTGTAAATATGTGGTAAAGTTGGAAATGTTGCCTGGGCAAAAAGAATTTTGGCAAACGGCAAATGAAACAGCAGTGTTGGGAGTAGATACATATAATTTTAGTATAATTGATTTGTGTAATGGTATTATTAAACACAGATATTTATAATTCGTCTAGGTGATATAATGAATAGATTTATAAATAAGGCATACAGAGAAGATTTGCAATCTGTATGTATGGAAAAATTACCATTTGAAAAGCTGAAAAATAAGAAGGTTCTGATTACGGGAGCAACAGGACTGATTGGTACAGGACTTGTGGATACCCTGATATTTATAAATAAAGAAAAAGATCTATCCATGCGGATAGATATCTTCTGTAGAAATAGAGAAAAAGCAGAACAAACGTTTGTAAACTATATCAATGATGCAGATATGGAAAAAGTCCATATTATAGAAGGAGATTTGACAAAGGATATTTCACTGACAGAGGAATATGATTATATCATTCATGGAGGTGGAAATAATCATCCTGCAGCTTTTGCAAAAGAACCGGTAGAAACTATGAGAACTGCGTTATTCGGAACAATGAATTTCCTGGATAAGCTGTCAAAACAGAAAAACCAACCGGTATTTTTGTTTCTGAGCAGTGGAGAGATATATGGAAATGTAGCAGAGCTGGAAGCATCCGGATGCAGGGAAGAAGTAACCGGTGAGGTGAATCCGATGGAAACACGTTCCTGCTATCCGGAAGCTAAGAGAGCGGCTGAGACTTTGTGCAGGGCATATACAGAAGAGTATGGACTGGATACCAGGGTCGCAAGACTTTGTTATATCTTTGGTGCAACTTATCAGAATGAAAGTACAAAGGCGGATGTGCAGTTTCTCCAAAAAGCAGTGCGGAAAGAGGATATTGTTCTAAAGAGTCCTGGAACACAATACCGCTCGTACTGTTATCTGAGAGATGCGGTTGCCGGCATCTTTTATATCCTGTTAAAGGGAGAAAAGGGAGAAGCATATAATGTTGCTAATCCACAGATGAATGTTACGATTCGTGAATTTGCAGATACACTGGCAAAAGTGGCAGGAGTACAGGTAAGATTTGAACATCCGGAAGATATGGAGAAAAGAGGATATTCGACTTTAAACAGGGAAATTCTGGATTCCGGAAAATTACAGGGACTGGGATATATGCCGCAGACAGGGCTGGAAGAAGCCTTTCAAAAAATACTGGAGATAAAGAGGTGAGATAAAATCATGATTCAGATGGAAAATATAAATAAGTATATGTTTCAGAAGATAGATGAGTTATTAAAAAATGGAAGTTTAAATAACAAAAAGATAGTACTGTTTGGTTTAAATACTTCATCTTATGCAGCAAAGGAATATCTGGAAACCAGACAAATGAAAGTATTTGCATATGTTGATAATGACAGAAGAAAAATCGAGGAGATGAATGATTTTATTGAGGACGTACTTCCACGACATATGAGAGGCAGTAGTTATAAAACTGAATCGGAAAATCTGGTAAAAGCATATTATCCAGAAACACTTCTTGGTAAATTTGATGATGGGTATGCGATTTTAATTGCTTCAAAATATTATGTTCAGATGAAGGAGCAATTACAGAAAATGGGCTATATTGAGAAAAAGCATATTTATCAGATTGTAGACTTTTATGGATTAGATGAGCAGATTGGAGAATATCAGGCGGGTATTGGATATCGGGAAATGACGGCGGATGAAGTACGGCAGGTACAGCTTGATATTTTAAAACAGGTAAAGAAAATCTGCACAGAACAAGGGCTGCGTTATTATCTTTGCGGCGGAACATTGATCGGAGCAGTAAGACATAGGGGATATATTCCGTGGGATGATGATATAGATGTTATTATGCCTTATCAGGATTATCTTAAGTTTATAAACTATATAGACAAAAACAGTAAGGAATATGCAATTTTATCCCCATACAACAATAGTGATAAATGTTTTACTTTTTTTGCAAGAATGATAAAGAATAATACTCTTATGAAATGGTGGGAGTATCCATTTCTGATGACCAGTGGAGTAAGCATAGATATATTTGCACTGTCAGGACTTCCGGAAAGAGAAGATGAAATCCAGTATTTTTATAATAAAGTAAGACGGTTAAATACTAAATTTATAAGTTCATTTTTAAAGATGAATCCAGATGAAGAGGCAGAAAAGAAAAGAAGAGAAATGATAAGAATGGAAATTCTGTCCATGCTGGAGCAGTATCAATTTGATACGAGTAAAAAAGCATTTTGTATTTCAAAGTATAAAGAAAAAGAGATTCTGCCAACTGCATTGTATAAGGAAACGCAGAGGATGTTGTTTGAAGGTGAAGAGTATAATGTTGCAGCAGGATATGATATTTATTTAAAATCCCTGTATGGAGATTATATGAAGCTTCCGCCTGAAAATCAAAGAACGGGATGCCACAGCTACAGAGCATATATTATAAGATAAGAAACTACTGCATTAATAGAAAAGGAGAAACTTATGGTAAAGATTAGTATAGTTGTAGTTGTGTATAATGTAGAGGAATATTTAAGGGACTGCCTGGAATCATTAGTTAATCAAACAATGGAAGATATAGAAATTATTGTTGTTAATGATGATTCACCGGATCATTCAGATATTATTATGAGAGAGTATGAGGAGAAGTATCCGACAAAAGTCAGATGCATATATCTGGAGAAAAATCTATGTCTTGGAGGTGCAAGGAATAAAGGTATATTGGTCGCTAAGGGTGAATATATCATGTTTGTCGATAGCGATGATTATGTTGATGTTAGTATGTGCCAAAAATTATATAATGTGGCAATGAAAAAAAATGCGGATATAGTTTGTTGTGATTATATTAGTAAGTTGGGACAAAAGGAAGTATGGATGGATATGTATCCAAATCAATTTATGGGGAAATTAGATAAAAACAAGAGAAAAATGCTTATTTCAGTTGCCTCTGCAAGTTCAGTTGCAAAAATAATTAAAACAGATATTATTTTGAAAAACAATATATTTTTTCCAGAGCATATGAAATATGAAGATATAGCAACAACACCTTTGCTTTGGATATATGCTGAAAATATATATAAAGTGAAAGAGCCGTTATATATTTATAGAAGACGTGAAAATTCTATTACATTGTCAGAAAACAGTATAGGACATTATGACAGATATTATGCAATGAGACATATTTGCGAAGAATTTATTCAAAGGGGAATATTCGGACAAGATAGTGATGAAATTCGTTCCTTGTATGTGTCTGGAATATTAAATACATTAAACATTTTGATAGAACGAAATACAAGCCTGGATGATACTATAATCGCAGAGATGCGTCAGAAGCTGATTCAGGATTTGAATTATAAAAACGATCCATTTCTGTATTTCAGATGTTATCCAAGAAGCCTTGCGATGGCAGACGATTTGATAAATTCACAGGCATTATGTGAAGAAAAGTTTGAACAGGGGAGTTATAAAAAGGTAAAAAATAAATTTGAAGATTATTATGAGAAATATAAGAATGAGACAAAAAAGATATTTGAATATTGTAATAAAAAATTGATCAAAGTTGCCATATGGGGTGCAGGGGATAAGGGAAATGATTTTTTGAAAATATGTGATGCTGGATGTGAAAATATTAGATATGTATTTGATAGTAATAAATGCAAATGGGGAAGTAAAATGGAGACAGGTCACAGGATAGAAGGATTTATAAAGCATTATATGGATATAGATTTAATACTTGTTATGAATAAAGTATATTTTAATGGAATCAGTGCAGAAATAAAATCTGTAAATAATGAAATAAAGGTATTGAATCTGGATGTGTATTATTTGCTGGATGGATATAAGAATATAGAGGATTATATAGAATAATTATAAAAGTGAGGAATAGAATAATATGAAAAAAGTAATAGGATGTATACTGAGTGGAATTACAGGTGGTTTAATAGGTGCAGTAATTACAGGAAAATTTTTAGGAAAGGCTATGGAAGAAAAAATAAAAAAAATTGATAAATTTAAAAATTATTATAGTATGTTAAATCAATGGCTAATTTTAAAACAGCAGGGAAAATCAATTGATGAATATTTAAAAAATAAAGGTTATAAAACTATAGCAATTTATGGAATGGGAGAGATGGGATGCCGTCTTCTTGATGAATTAGAGAGCAGTAATGTAGAGGTAAAATATGCTGTAGATGAAAATGCAGATGATATTTATAGTGAAATTAATATTATAAGCCCGAATGATAATTTTGAAATAGTTGATGTGATAATTGTTACGGCAACATTTGCATATTCGCAAATCAAAGAAGAATTGCAGAAAAAAGTTGATTGTGAAATTATTTCTTTAGAGGATATTATATATGCAGAATAAACATATGAATTTGGTAAGTGTTGTAGTTGTGGTTTATAATTCTTCAGAAACTGTAGTAGAAACATTAGATACTATATTAAAACAAACATATAGAAATATTGAATTGATAGTGACAGATGATTGCTCGACAGATGATACAGTGAAAATAGTAAAGAGTTGGATGATAGAGAATCATAAGAGATTTGCCAGATGCGGAATAGTAAAAAATAAGAAAAATTTGGGTGTGACAAAAAACTGTAACATAGGTATAACGAAAGTAAAAGGAAAATATATTCAGCTAATTGCGGGAGATGATCTGCTTTATCCGGAAGCAATTAGAAAGAAAGTTGAATATGCGGAAATGGAGCAGTGTCCGTACGTGTTTTCAAAAATGAAAGCTTTTGGAAATAATATAAAATCGGTTAATGATGTAAATAAAATTTTTGAAAAAAATTATAAAATTATGCGCTCTGATTGGAAAACTCAGGATGAGCAGATTGAAATAAGAAATTTTGTTATAAGTCCAATGTTTTACACAAAAAAATTTTTTAATGAAATGTGTGGTTATGATGAAAGATTTCCGATGTTAGAAGATTATCCTTTTGTATTTAAAATTATAAAATCAGGTTATAGAATAAATCTGTTAGAAGAAGAATTAGCAGGATACAGAGTTACAGATAATTCATTAAGTCATGCAGGAAGTAGTGCTTACATAAAAAGTTGCAAGAAATTTTTTTATAAAGTCAGAATATGGGAATTGATAAAGAAAAGAAAGTTTAAAGAAATGTATGAGCAGATACAAGAATTTTGTATCTGATAAGAATAGGAGAGATATATGCAGATTATAAAGTATCAGTTTCAGCAGCATGGTGATGAAAGGGGACAATTAGTAGCATTGGAAGAATTTAATGATATTCCTTTTGAAATTAAGAGAGTTTACTATATGTATGATACAAAAGAGGGTGTAAGAAGAGGATATCATGCACATAAGAGTCTCCAACAGATTTTGATATGTATACATGGTTCTTGCAAGATACTGCTTGATAATGGAAAGGAAAAGAAAAAAGTCTATTTGGAAAAGCCGTATGAAGGATTATACGTTCCTAATAATATGTGGAGAGAGATGTATGATTTTTCACCGGATGCAGTGTTGATGTGTCTGGCATCCGAAGTTTATAATGAGGATGATTATATTAGAGATTATCAACAGTTTTTAGATTTTATTAATGGAGATGAAAAGGAATGGTAGCATATTCAAATTTTGCCCCAATGCATACGCAGATTAGGCATGAACTGGATGAAGCATATAAAAGAGTTATGGATTCTAACTGGTTTATATTGGGAAAAGAGTTAAAATTATTTGAGCAGGAGTATGCAGATTATTGTGGAAGCAAATATTGTATCGGTGTTGGAAATGGATTGGATGCATTACATTTAATTATAAAAGGATACGGAATTGGCGAGGGAGATGAAGTGATTCTTCCGGCAAATACTTATATAGCAACAGCTTTGGCTGTAAGTTATTCAGGAGCGATTCCTGTATTTGTTGATTGTGATAGAGATACATATAATATAGATGTGAGTCAGATAGAAAATAAAATAACGTCAAAAACAAAAGCAATTATAGCTGTTCATTTATATGGAAAGACCGCAGAAATGGAAACTATTAATAAAATTGCAAAAAAGCATAATTTAAAAGTAATTGAGGATGCAGCACAGGCACATGGTGCATATTATAAAGGTAAACGTGTTGGAAATTTAGGGGATGCAGCCGGATTTAGCTTTTATCCGGGAAAAAATCTGGGAGCATTAGGGGATGCAGGAGCAATCACAACAAATGATAAGCAATTAGCAGAAAAAATTTATGCTTTACGGAATTATGGAAGTGTAGAAAAATATCATCATATTTACCAAGGGTTTAATAGCAGGATGGATGAATTACAGGCGGCATTTTTAAGAATAAAATTAAGATATTTGGATGAATGGACAGAACAGAGAAGAAAGATAGCAGACTATTATTTGGAAAAATTAGCGGATTTAGATGTAAAACTTTCAAATACAGAAAATAAAGAAGAAAATGTATGGCATATTTTTCCAGTCATAACTAAATATCGAGAGTCTGTAAAAAAAGAAATGGAGAGAAATGAGATAGGTGTTTTAACTCATTATCCTATTCCCATACATTTGCAGGAAGCATATAGGGAGCTGGGATATGAACAAGGTGATTTTCCGGTTTCAGAGCAGTATGCACAGCAGGAAATATCACTGCCAATTTGGGTAGGAATGACAAAAAAAGATTGTGATGTAGTTGTGGATATATTCCGATATGCGGTAAAGGAGCAGGTGTGAGTTGGTTATGGAATTAAAATGTGTGAGTAAGGATGAATATAGTAATATAGTAAAAGTAAACAAATATGTTTATAATAATGTTTGGTTCCATGAATTAAATAAGGGAAAAGTGGATTATATTGAATATATGCTATTTAAGGCGAAAAAATACAAAATGGGTATTATTGTGGGTGTAAAGAATGGTGAAATGAGAATTCCATATTCATCACCATTTGAAGTGTTTGAGCAATTGACTAATGATATAAGTTTGGAAGATATCAGGGATGCATTACGACTCATTGATGGTTATTGCAAATTTAAAGAAATAAGAAAAATAATGTTTCGATTACCCCCTAATTTTTACGATGAACATTTTTTGGGGAAAATGCAAAATTCATTAATAAACGCAGGATATAAGGTAGAATATTGCGACTTAAATTATCAGTTTTATATACATAGCGATGAATATTTGAAAAATCATATGAAAAGAAATGCAAGAAAAAATTTGAGAACTTCAGAAGCTGGAGAGTATAAGCTGTATTATTGCAATAACCTGGATGATAAGAAAAAAGCTTATGAAATTATTCGGATTAATAGAAGTGAAAAAGGATATCCACTTAGAATGACATGGAATCAGGTTTCTGAGACTATAGAAAAGATTGAACATGATATTTTTATTTTGCAGTCAGGAGAAAATATGGTAGCTGCTGCAATAATATTTTTAGTAACTGAAGATATTTACCAGGTAATTTATTGGGGAGATATCAGTGAATATTCAGCATTAAGACCGATGAATTACTTAGCATATCATTTGTATTTATATTATCTGGAAAAGGGAATTCGGATACTGGATATTGGACCATCTACGGAGGAAGGAATTCCAAATTACGGATTATGTAGTTTTAAAGAAAGTATTGGATGTGAAACCAGTTGCAAAATGACTTACACAAAAAGTATACAGGAGTAGATATGAGAGATATTGATAAATATACGGAGAACTATAGTATAGCAAATTTTGAAGATTATCAGATAAAATATCGAAGAAAATTGATTTTAGATGTAATGTCAAAATACAATCCCAAAACTATTTTAGAGATAGGATGTGGCATGAAACCATTGTTCCAATATATAGATGATATAAAGTATGAAAAATATGTAGTAGTTGATCCGAGTAATAAATTTTTTGATAATGCAGTTCGATTATCCAGCAATGATAATCGAATAGAATGCATTCATGATTTTTTCACAGCGAGGTCTGTACCGCATATAAAATATGATATGATTATATGTGCAAGTTTGTTACATGAAATTGAAAATCCTGGAAATTTGTTAAAAGAAATACGAAAAATATCACAAGAAGAGACGGTAATACATATAAATGTGCCAAATGTCAATTCTGTACATCGGCTGTTAGCAAAATCCATGGGATTAATAACAGATGTACATGAAAAGTCTGAACGTAATATTTTGTATCAGCAGAATACAAACTTTGATTTAGAATCATTGAAGTCATTGATTTGTGAGAATGGATTCATGGTTGTAGAGTCAGGAAGTTATTTTATTAAGCCGTTTACACATACACAAATGTATGAAATGATAAAAGCAGATATTATAAATGAGTCAGTTTTGGATGGCTTATATAAGTTGGCTGAAATATTTCCTGAAAATGGTTCTGAAATTTATGTAAATGCAAGGAGAAATTAATGATAAAAATTAGTTTTGTAGTAACAGTTTACAATAAAGAAAAAACATTAGAAAGGTGTCTGGATTCTATAATCAACCAGACATATGATAATTATGAAATAATCATCATTGATGATGGTAGTACGGATAGTTCAAGTGATATTATTAAGAGATATAAAGAGAATGAAAAAATTAAAGTTATTTATAATTCACATAATATAGGATTAGGTTCAAGTAGGTATGTAGGTATGGATAATGCAGATGGGGAATATGTAGTTTATGTTGATGCAGATGATGTTATTACAGATGATTATGCACAGTTGCTTCATGATAAGATAAGACATGAAAGTTATGATATAGTTTATGTGAAGATAAATGTTGAACAAAAAGATGGCTCAGTTAAAACAAAGGGAATTAATTCGAATTATTATGAGGGAAGAATGAATAAAGAAAAATGTGAGAAAATGATATTGCAACCAATTGTAGCAGGTATTTCCGGATTTGCATTTAGAAGGAAGTGTTTTGCAAAACAAAGAAAATGGTTTATGGAAGGAATAAATTTTGATGAAGATATTATAGCAATATTTTATCCCTTTTGGGTAAATTCAATAGGGATAATTGACAAGCCAGTGTATTGCTGGAAATATGATCATTTTTCTATGAGTAAGAAAACTAGAAATCGTTATAAGGATAGATTAAGTGCATGTAGTTATTTATATCATTATGTTAAATCGATTGGAAAGTTAGAAGAATATTATTTGATTGTTGAATTTATAGTCACTTATTATTATTATTTGAATACAATTAGAGAAATTTTAAGAGGTAAGGAATATGTAAGTTTACCAGTTAATATTCTGAATAAGTGCAGAAGAACCATGAAAAAATATTTTCCAAATTATAAGAAAAATAAGTATTTATTGGCTGAATTGAATCTTTTAAAAGAGGAAAAGTTTTTGAAGTTAATGGAGGCAAATGATATTTCAGCAGCTTGCTTTGAAAAAGCTTATTATGGGGAATATAGGGAATTTTATGTAAGTAAAGAAGGGAAAATAAAACAATTATTAGATGAGTTAGAGCAAAAAAGGATGAAGGTGGCAATATGGGGAGCTGGTTTGAAAGGAAAGACATTTTTATATTACATGGATAAAGAAGGAAAATATATTCAATATGTAATTGATGGAGATAAGGCACTGAGGGGGAGAGAGATAGATGAATATCATAAAATATATACATATGAAGATGTAATAGATTTGGTTGATGTAATTTTAATTATGAATACAAGACATTATAATAGTATTCAAGAAAAAGTAAATACAGAGATAAAAATCATAGACATGGATCAATATATTGATTCGGAAAATGAAGTGAAAAATATTATATAAAAGCTATTGGGAAGGAATAGGACATGATTATAATAGTACAGGATGCGTTAAAGGACAAAAATATAGAATCAGGATATTGGAGTAGACAGGACAAATATTCAGACTATATATTACGAAGAACATTGGAAACATACCCAAGAGATGTGTCTGGAATTACTGCGGTTGAAATTGAAACATTGAATAGATGTAATAATGATTGCAGTTTTTGCCCGGTAAACAGACATGATGATACAAGAGAATTTCATAAAATGAGTGAAAATATGTTTTACAACATAATAGAACAATTGGAAGAGATCAGTTATTCTGGTGAAATAAGTATTTTTTCCAATAATGAACCATTATTGGATAACAGAATATATGATTTTATAGATTATGCAAAAGAAAAATTACCAAATGCACATCATTCTATTTATACAAATGGCATATTGCTGACGGAAGAAAGGTTTGACAGGTTAATAAAGTCGCTGGATACATTATATATTGATAATTATGATGACAATTTGTGTCTGAGACCTAATATTGAGGAAATTATCACAAAAGATAAATATAAGAATATCAGGTGTGAAGTATATGTATTTATGAGAAAGAAGCATCAGATATTAGATAGTAGAGGTGGAGAAGCACCGAACAGAAAGAATATAGATATGCCGGAATACACATCAACCTGTATAGCACCATTTATGCAGCTTGTCATAAGACCTGATGGAAAAATCAGTAGATGCTGCCAGGATGCATTGGGAAAAACAACATTAGGAGATTTAGGAAAAGAGACACTTAAACAGATTTGGTGTGGAGAAATATATAATAAATTTAGGGATGACCTGCAGAATGGAAAGCGAAATAAAATAAATCAATGTAAACATTGTGATGTCTTTGGAAATATGGCATATGTTAACAACTATTGGAAGAGTAAAGTTATTGGTGTGACTGTAGACATTTTGTGGGAAGCTATAAGAAACGGTAAAAAAATATATATTTATAAGGAAGACTACAAAAGTCGAAATTTGAAGCAAATTCTTGATGTGCATAGTATAAAGATTGAAAGAGTTATAGAGACGGAAGAAATAGAAGGGATTTTCGGAAGAGATGATAGCTTTATATGTTTTTTGGAAAATGAAAATGAGATTTTAAAGATGTTGGATATAAATTTGGACTTGCTGGGTAAGAAATATATTGTTTTAGATGTATTGGCAGATTTTTTTGATATAAATCAATATGAACTGAGAGAAGAGAAAAGAAAAATATTAAAAGAAATATCAGAATTGAGCTCAGAAAGAAAAAAATTATACATATTTGGAACTGGAAGTATTGCAGAAAGAGTAATAAAATTATTTGACTATAAAGAAGAGGATATAGAAGCTTTTATAGATAATAATAAAAATAAGCAGGGGAAAAGATTTAAAGGCAAAGAAATTATTGATTTAACAAAAGTAGACAGAGAAGAAACGGAGAATATTTATATTAATGTTGCTAGCAGTTATTATGAAGAAATACAAAAACAGATTCTGGAGAATAAGGTATGTGAAAAAAGTCATATTATAAACGGATATCGGATATTAAAGATTTAGGACTTATTAATATAACACTACTTTACAACTTTTTTCATAAAAAAATATCGTACAGGGACTTTCTGATGTATAATAAGTTTGCTACAAAAACCAGAAAGAAGTGTCCCTATACGACAAACTTATTATGCAACAAAATTTACTGATTGGTAGACTAAATTCTTATTTTTCTCTTTATTTTGAAACTTTTTCTGTTTCTATGGCACAGACACTGCTTTTACTGGTATCTTCCATCCTGGCACTGGAATCTGCTCATTCCATCCGTTTTCTTTACCGGTATTAGGATATTCCGCTGCTCTTTTATGGATTCCGGTGGAACATAGAAAACAATTATAATGACATGTGGCTCGGAGAAGTAAAAAGGCAATAGAAAGATATGAGAGGCAGTTTGGAGAATTGAAAAAAGTTCCTATTGCGGATGGAAGTGGTACTTTAGTCATTGTTAAATAGTGCAATCGGGTAGCGTATGGAAATAAAAATAAAAAAATACAATATTTTTCCAAATTGCTATAAAGTATATTAAAGTTTGTGTCGATATATAAGGCAGTAACAAGGTAAAATAGAGAAAATTGAGGTGTTATCATGGATGAGAACAACGTGAAAGCTAGGAGCAAAAAGAAAAAAACCTTGGTTATTGTAGTAGTGTTGGTACTTTTTGCAACGGTTGGAGCCTTGGGAGCTGTATGCATACATTTATATCAGAAGAGTAATGCAGGACAGGAAGAGGAAACAACACTTAAGAATGCAGCGGTATCCGGTTCGGCAATTGTGGTTTCTGACGACAAGCGTGATGTGGCCGGTGAAATAAAACAAAAAGCTGCAGATGGTAAGATTGTTGTAAAAATGACACAAAGCTGGGTATTCGAAGACGGATGTAAGACAAGCAATGCTTATCTTGCCAATTCAGAGAGAAATTCTTATGATCTGAGATTTGAGATATCATTGGCTGATACAGGTGAAGTGCTTATGACGTCACCGGATGTACCGGTTGGTTCCTGTATCGAAAATTTTGGGTTGGAAAAGGCTCTGGATCCGGGAGATTACGATGTTGTAGTGGCACATCAGCAGATAAAAGATGGCGAGATTTATAATACTGTACGCACATCGATAACAATAACCGTAAAGTAAAATTGTTTCATACCGCATTGCGGTTGAAAATATAAAGCTCTTATTTAATAATAATTGTTTATTCAAGGAGGAATAGAAGATATGTTTAGAAAAAAAGTTATCGCAACAGCAACAACAGCAGCACTTGTAACAGGTATGTTTGCAGGTACAGCAATGGCAGCTGAATGGAATGAAAATGGCGGCTCACAGACAGTAGAAGGTGTATCAACAGCAGTACAGCCGACTATCAGTGTGGAATTACCGGGTGATTTGGCATTTGGTATCAACCCATTAAAACTGGATGCTGATGAGGATCAAAAAGCAGATGGGCAGATTGTTGCAACAAGTTATGGCATTGTGAATTACAGCAATGTACCAGTTTTGGTAAATGCAAAGACAAGTGCAACAGCAGGTACAGGAGTTAATTTAAAAACGAGTATAGAGTATAATAGTGATACAAATGAATTGAAACCAACAGCTGATACTGATAAAGATGTATTTTTACTTCAGGTATTTCCAGCAAGTGCTAGTGGAGTATCTTATTCAGATGATACAGGTGTTACAATAAAAGGTAATACAATAACTAAGGCTGCTACTGGTGGGGTTAAAGATGCAACAACAGCACAGGCTGCGGGAGCACTGGTTTTAAGTGGAACTGCAAATAGTGTTGATTTCAAACTTGCAGCATTTGAAAACGATACAGTAAAGGCTACAAATGCAAGTGGTTTTACTTTTGATGGAGTAGTAAATCCAAATGCAACTTTTGCAGATGGTGATGTTACAGTAAGCACTGTATTTACATTAAGTGTAATTTCTCAGAAACAGTATGACGGCGGTTACGATAAGCCTGCGAAAACTTTTGGTGACACAGGAAAAGCTAAAGTTGATGTCAGTGTTGTAGAAAAGAAATAGAATATATTATATTAGAATATTCAAGGAGGAATAAAAATATGTATAAAAAGAAACTTATTGCGTCAGCGACAACAGCAGTACTTGTAACAGGGATGCTTGCAGGTACAGCAATGGCAGATGAATTAAATGAAAATGGTGCTACACAGACAGTAACAGGTGAATCATCAGCAGTACAGCCGATCATCAGTGTAGAATTACCTGGAGATTTAACATTTGCGATTAATCCTTTAAGATTGGATGCAAATGATGATGGAACAAAAGATGAACAGATCGTTGCAACCAGTTATGGAATTGTAAATTACAGCAATGTGCCGGTTTTAGTAAATGCAAAGACTAAAGCAGTAGCTGCAAATGATACAAAATTAGTAGGTGCCACCGCTGATGTGTCTTATGATGCAAACACAGATGAATTAACATCAGCAGCTGGAACAAAAGATGTTTTATTAATTCAGGCATTTCCATCAGCTACCGATGGAGTTGCATGGTCAAACGACACTGTAACAGTTAAAGCACAGGATTTGACAAAAATCACTAATGCTGATGGGGCAAAAGGAAAAGGCGGATTGATTTTATCTGGAACTGAAAATGATGTTAATTTTAAGTTAAATGCAGTATCAGCGAATGGTGAACCGGCTGCGGATGGTGTAAGTGGATTTACATTTGCAGGTGCAGTAAATCCGAATGCTACATTTGATGATGGAGATATTACAGTATCCACAACATTTACACTTACTACACTTACGGCAGATCAGTATCAGAATGGTTATAAAACAACTACGGATTTAACAGGTGTACATACATCAATTGTTGTAAAAAAATAGTAATAGTTGATAGTGTGTAAGTAAAATATATTAAATAAGAGATTTTAGTGCCACGGATTGGGATAATATCAATCCGTGGTACTTTTCTTTAGTGTACTTGGTGACGCACTATTTTTCCATACAGTTACAGATAAGTTTGGAAATCTTTGTTATGATTTTCCAGAGAATCTCTGTAACAGTATGTGCAATCACTTTGACAGTAGACCTGTCAAAATTCTGCATTAAGAAAAATATTACTATGTAACAATAGCATAAAATGCAATAGTACAGTATTTTTTTAGCTAACATATTGCAATACCTCCTTCCTGTAGAATGTTACACATTTTTTCTGTGTTCATAGATAAGTATGGTGAAATAATCAAAAAAGATTTTTAATAAAAAATAAAATTACATTTTAGCTGTTTATGTTGAAACGGTATGGAAATCAGTAAAGAACTTTGGCTTATAGATACAATGGGCTGAAGTTCTTATTTTTTATGCAGTTTTCAATTAAAATATGTTGACAAAAATAAAACATTATTGTAATATAAATTCATAAATAAGAAATATATAACTGCCAAACAGGAATGAAATGTGAAGACGCAGGGTTTGACAGTAAAACGGAAAGATAATATAATGAATATAGGAGGAGATGGAGTATGACGGGATACAAAAGAGTCAGTGAGATGACACTGGAAGAGAAACGAGAGAAAGTTGCTGGATTTAATGTAATGGATGATGTGTTTTTCCAGAAGATGATGGAAGACAAAGAGGTATGTGAAGAGATTCTGAGAATTATTCTGGAGGATTCCAAAATGCGGGTAATGGAGTGTGTTCCGCAGGCATCTATTAAAAATCTGAATGGAAAATCAGTAGTTCTGGATGTTTTGTGCCGGGATAGTGATGGGAAATATTGTAATGTGGAAGTTCAGAAGGCAGATGATGACGATCACCAGAAGAGGGTAAGGTATAATGCAGCCCTGGTAAGTATGTATACCATGCAGGCAGGGAAAGACTATAAGGAACTTCCGGATGTAAAGGTAGTATTTATTTCCCGGTTTGATGTTTTCAAAGCAGATCATGCCATGTATCATGTGGACAGAGTGGTAAGAGAAACCGGTCAGAAAGTAGAGAATGGACAGAGTGAGATATATGTCAATGCAAAAGTAAAAGACCAGACGTCCGTATCAGAACTGATGGAGTACTTTACAGACAGTAATGGACGGAAGGAAATATGTCCGAAACTTTCAAACCGGGTTATGATGTTTAAGACAGAGCAGAAAGAGGTGACAGAAATGTGCGAATTAATGGAAAAAGAAAGACTTGCTGGAAGAAAAGAAGAAAGGAATCGGTTGATTGTGAATCTGGTGGATAAGCTGGGAATGAGTTTTGAGGATGCGTGCCGGTTTATGGAGATACCCCAGGGAGAGATAGAAGAGTATCGCAGGAAGGTAAAAGGTAATATAAACTGATTGAAAGTAGAAGGTATTTGTATGAGATTTTGTAAAACAATCATGTAGAAGGAGATAAGAGATATGTTAAGTATATATTTGGGTATGATGAAAGAAGCTATATATCATCCGCCAACATATTTCGATAATACATATGATGATGAGTGGATCACGAATCCGTTGTCAGTTGAAATGATAAGAGATGTTGACAAGTCAGTTGTGATAGGAACACATTTGATAGATAGTCCTGTATTAGGACCAATTTCAACGAAAGAGTTATCTGGTGGAGTGAAAACTCTTATGCTTATGGCATTTGATGATAGTGGAAAGATATTTAATGCATCCGTATGTGGTGATAATTGTGCAAAGTGGATACTGGATATTGCCAGGAAAAAAGACTTAACAATTAACTTAAATCATATTATGGATTTTGGAAAAGAACCTTTTGAAGCGAGGATTTTGAATACGGGAAAGCAGGTATACAGTATGAAAGAATTTGTATTTGTTGCGGCAGAATATGTGTAGGTGAGTGCAGATGAAGGGAAAATATAAGATAGTCATAAAAAATAATAGATTGCATTATGAATTGGAAATAAAAAGAAATATTACAATTATAAAAGGAGATAGTGCGACTGGAAAAACTACATTGATAGATATGGTAAGGCAGTTTTCTAATTTTGGAAATTCAAGTGGAATTGAAATAATATCAGATGTTTCTTGTAGGGTTGTAGAAGGAGTAGATTGGAAAATACTTGTTCAGAATATTGCGAGAAGTATAATCTTTATAGATGAGGAGAATGCATTTATCCGGACAAAGGAGTTTGCAGAACAGGTTAAGCAGTCCGATAACTATTTTGTGCTCGTAACCAGAGAAAATTTGTATAATCTGCCGTATAGTGTAGAAGAAATATATGGTCTATATTCTTCTGGTAAGTATCAGAATACAAAGAAAGTATATCAGCATTTTTATAGAATATATACAGATAGTTTGTTGAAAACAAAAGTAAGACCAGACAAAATTATAACAGAAGATACAAATTCCGGGTATGATTTTTTTAAGGCGGTAGCATCAGATGCTCAAATTTTCAGCTGGGAAAGATATTTTACCAGACTTTTAATTGAAAAATCGTCAGGAACATATTTTAAATATCAGAAGTCAACTTTAAATCCTGTATATTTGCATGAGAAAAACAGAAACCTTCTGTTAAACAGTATGGAAGGGATGGATATTGGGAGAAGAAACCAGTGTTTATAAAGGAAATATAGGAGTATCGCAGAAAGGCAAAGTTATGAAACTATTATATTATACATGGGATGAATACTGCAGTTATGATATCAGGCAGTGTTTTGAGCAGCTTGGATATGAGTACAGGGTTTGCAGTTATGAAATGAAGAATAAGCTGGAGTCGGCAGAGTTCACAGAGCAGCTGCGGAAACTGCTGGAAGAGGATGATTATGATTTCATATTTTCATTTGCGTATTTTCCGGTGATTGCAGAGGCAGCAGCTGCAAACAGGGTAAAATATGTATCGTGGATTTATGACAGTCCGCTGTATTCCCTGTATACCGATTCGGTATTCCATAAATATAATTATATTTTCCATTTTGACAGTACAGAAGTGGAACGGTTGAAAAAATGCGGGGTGGATCATATTTATCATATGCCATTGGCAGTGAATGCGGACCGGCTTGGAAGCCTGGATAAAGAAGATGGATTTTTATATGATGTATCCTTTGTTGGAAAGCTGTACAGGGATCAGTATAATTTTTTTGACCAGATTAAGGGAATGCCGGAGTATTACAAAGGCTATTTTGATGCATTGATTCAGACACAGATGAAGCTGTTTGGGTATAATGTGATTGCAGATGTGCTGACACCGGAGGAGTTTAAGAAGATTTCTGCGTTTATCGGGTTTAAAAATGATGGAAAGATGTTTCTGGATGCCAGGGATATGTTTATTAATATACTGGAGAAAAAGGTAACAGCCGTGGAAAGAACCGGATTATTAAAGGTGCTATCCAGGTATTATCCTGTTACATTGTTTTCTGATGTGACAGACGTTGAATTGCAGAACGTTGCGTTTAAGGGATATGTGAATTACCTTACGGAGATGCCTGATGTTTTTCGCAGATCAAAGATTAATATGAATATAACACTCCGTTCTATTCAGTCGGGGATACCGCTCCGCTGCCTTGATATCATGGGAGCAGGTGGCTTCCTGATGTCCAATTATCAGCCGGAACTGGCGCAGCTCTTTGAAAATGGAAGAGAGATGGCAATGTATGAGAGCAAAGAAGATTTGCTGGATAAGGTAAATTATTACCTGACACATGAGGAAGAGAGAAAAGAAATTGCATATCTTGGAAGGGAAAAGGTTCGAAAAGAGTACGATTATAAGGTGGCAGTGCAAAAAATTGTGGAAATCGTAAAAACAGATAAATTGTCATAGATTTGTTAAATAAAATGTAAAATCCGCCGATATAAATTAAGGATTGGACAAATCCGGGCTTTGAGGAAAAAGTCCAGAACAGACATGGAGGTTGCAGATAAAGATGGATACAAGAGAACAGCAGATGGATTTACTGGAATCCGTGGTGGAATATGCACCAAAAGCAATCGGTGAATTAAAGAAGTTATCGGTGGAATTTTATGGATTAAAGCAGGATGATTCGGACGAATATCTTGATTTTGTACTTGAGAACAGTAACTGGCTGATTCAGGCATTGAATGCGACAATGCCGCTTTTAAATGAAGAAAAGCAGAGAATAGATAAGGAACGTGCCGAGCATGCAGTTCTTGAATTAAATGAGGCACTTTCTTCCCAGGTGGATGCAAGAATAGCGGATGCATTGGATAAGGGACTGATACCGGTACTGGAAGAATTCCTGCGGGCAGCAGAAGAAGTTCTGTAAATTATGTAAGAATAAGATGGGATATATCATATAAAAATCATATAAGTAAGAAAAGAGAGCGGTTTTCCGGCAATGAAATAAACCCGGGAATTGCTCTCTTTTTATGCTTGTTATCAGATAGGTAATTGCAAAACACTTAAATTTTTGAAATGTATATGCAAATGAAACATTACACGAAGGCACGCTCTCGCTACATTCGGCTGGTAGCGGTACTAAGATGCTAAAATACAGCATCTAAGTGCCGACCGCCTCATAGTACCTTCTTAGTAATTGTTCAATTTGCATATACAATAAACATAGATTATGAGTTTTGCAATTACCTATTTGTTATCAGATTACATTAAATGATTAAGGATTGTTAATTAGGAATGATTCAGATGCTGCTATAATCCAGATGCTCCAGATTCTTCATGCCTTTAATTGCAAGACCGTCTGTCAGATTAATACATTCGATGCCGGATTTTATAAGACGTTTTTCGATCCATTTCCGATAGGAAAGAAAAGTTGCCGTTGTAAGTATCTTATTTCCGTGGATGTCTTTTTCACTGATATAGTGGTGTGTGTCTGAGATGTTGCCGGAAATTCCGAAAGCATGACTTTTTTTCTCCGGATAAGCCAGGTCAAGTCCGGTTGTAATCAGGGTGGAACATCCCATGCGCAGGGCGAAATCCAGGGCAGCGGTAGATACCGAGCCGCCGGTTTCAAACAGCAGAAGCGAATGCTCTCTGGCAAAATCTTCGCTTTCGGCAAAGTCTTTCTGAAAGAAAATATATTTTTTTCCACAAAAGGTATCCACGGCAGAGTTTGATGCGGTGGAAAGGTATAGAAGTTCTGCAGCGGTTTGTGGAAGATCCCGCAGCTGCCATGCCAGGGAAGGTTTTGCATCCGTGATGATGACATAGTCCGGCACAAAGTTCTGCGATAAAAGCATCCGGTAAATTTTGCCGGCACAGATGGTAATCGTATCCGGATGGAACTCTTTGTATTTTATAATTTCCGGCAGGTGGGTTTCACTGCCAGGTCCGCCTCCGAGATATACCACTGGTTTTCCGGAGATTCTGCATTTCAGAGAATCGGCAGGAAGATCATTGCGGCGGATATTATAATAGAAGTTTTCGGAGAGCGACTGAAGCTGCTCTTCCACGGAACTCATCTGAAGAAAATATTCTGTCAGAACATTTTTGACTGCATGATTTTCCATAGACTGCATGGTCGGATAGTGAATCAGTACTTTGCAGTCGGATTCTTTCACCAGGGAATCCAGCTCGGAAAGGGATGGCGAATAGATAATCTGGAAACGTTCTTCGGTCAGCGCATAGGAAAAATCAACCATTTGCATGGCAAGACCTATGATATTCAGATCCGGCTCTAAAACGGTAATGCGGTATCGGCGGTCTTTTAAAAACATGAAAAGTGCGTGATAACCGAGTCCAAGCCCGATGATGGCATAGTGAAATATCCCTTCTTCCGCATAAGATTCTGCAAAGTGGTATCCTTCCATCCATGGATTTTTGTTTGAATGAAAATAGATGCTTCCACCGGAAAAGTTCTTTTTTAAGGTAAAGGCCCCGATTCCGGATGGCTCCGGCTGATAGACTGTCTTATCCGGATTGGAAAAGTCGTGTGTTTCCAGAAGCCGGCAGAGCTGTTCGCCGGCTTTTCCAGATTGCTTCAGAGCCTGCGTATTTTGGGAAAAATAATTCTCATAAGGAAACTCCAGTTCTGCAAGAACAGAGGCCTGGAGTTCATAAAGGCAGGGCAGCAGTTCCAGATCGAGAATATCACCCAGCAGAACATAATCCGGTATATTCTGGGCATCCAGCATTTTACCCAGATAAGAATTCAGTAAGGATATGCTCTGCTGGTTTAAAAGAGTGCTGCAGTTATTGAACAGCTGTGTAAAATAAAAAATCAGCTCTTTTATATGAAATGCTGTTTTCCAGAAATGCTGCTTTCTGATATCCGTGATGGCAGTCTCACTGGTATGTATAATGGAACGGAGGGTATCCATCAAAGTGTATAATGTATTCATAGGAATCCTTTCCGATAGAAAAGTTGCAAGTGTTTATATGAGAAATCCTGTTGATTAACTTCGGGATATAGAGGTAGAACCGGAATTACGGGTACTGCTTCTGGAGGAACGGAAACCGCCACGTCCCTTCATATCCTTCTCTTCATCTTTCTTAAAACGTATACTGCCTTCGTTTCTTGGCTTCTCGCCCATGCCTGCCACATAAAATGCCTTATTCAGGTCGTTGGCTGTTTTGCGGACACAGTCCGGGCAGAAATGACCATAACGGATGGAGCATCCGCAGGATTCACATTTGATGTAATATTTACTGCCTTCCGGAATTTCAACTTTTCCATCACGGAGCATCAGATTAAGTTTTTCCAAAGATACTCCTGTCGCTTCTGCTATCACCCCCATGGTGGACACTCCGTTTTCGTCGATAAATTTTTTCACTTTACCAAAATCATCGTATTCCACATTGCCGCAGCTGTTGCAGATGTATTTGCCAGACCCTTTATAAAACAAGGAAGCTCCGCATTTGCTGCATTCCACAGGTTTGTTTTCGAGGATATATTTTACGTCAGAACCATTCATGTATTTGACCCCTTTCAAAATTTGCTTTTTTACGTTGTTCTTTTAAGAACATAATTATACACAAATTATAGTATAAAAATCAATATTTGTCAAAAAAATTATACAGGATTCATAAAAAAATTGGTACTTATTTTAAATTGACAATCAACTCTGAATGGTATATCATTATATTATAAATTAAGATTAGGAGGTGTCTTTATGATAAGCAGTGTATATGATTATTACTTATCTACTTATGGTAATAAGGAAGTATCGAAATATGATTCTCATAAGAACAGTGAATTAAAAGAAGTTTATTCTTCCATGCTGAAAGTAAACAGACATTCTCCTTTGTATAAGTTTGAGAATCTTACCAGTGCCCAGAAGTATGCAATCGATATCAAAGAGACGGCGAGATCTTTCCGGAATGTTGCGGCATCGCTTACAAATGCGGACGGAAGTATTGCAGCATTCACAAAGAAACAGGCACAGTCTTCAGATGAGAATATTGCAGATGCAGTGTATCTTGGAAATGATGAAGGAAGTACAGGATTTGAGCTTGAGGTAAAGAGCAGGGCAAAGGGTCAGGTGAATACGGGGATTTTCATGGACGGTCAACAGGGCATTGATTCCGGAAGCTATTCTTTTGACCTGGCAATCGGCAAATATACCTATGAATTTTCCTTTGATGTGGAAGAAGGAAAGAGCGGAAGTGATGTACAGAAGCAGATTTCAAACCTGATTAACCGTTCGGAGATCGGTCTGCGGGCATCGGTTGTGCAGAATGAAGAAGGACAGACAGCAATCCAGATTCGTTCGGAAGAAATCGGAATGCCGGAAAATGGACAGGATGAGATTTTTCAGATTCAGAATAATGATAAGAGTGAAGCGGGAAATATTGTGCGGAAACTGGGACTTGATCAGGTGGACACACTGCCGGCGGATGCGGTATTCCTGGTAAATGGGGAAGAACATACATCTGATTCCAATTCCGTGGTGATTCATAATTTCCGAATTTCCCTGAATGGGGAAGGTCAGGAGAATCCGGTGCAAATAAGTCTGAAGCCGGATTTTGACGCAATGCGTGAGAATGTAACGGAATTAATCGATGCATATAATTCCATGATAGATATGGCGGCAGCACATAAGGATGATGGTACGGAAGGCGACCGGCTGCTGAATGAGATTACAAGAATTACCGCAAGATACAAGGATGGACTTGATTCAGCGGGATTCATGGTAGGAGATGACGGACATATCAGTATAGAAGATGCGATTCTGATTCAGTCGGATCGGGAAGGAACGATGAGAGAAGGACTGGAACGGTTAAATTCGCTGAAGAACGCACTGGTGAAAAAAGCAGGTGATATGTCGGTCGATCCGATGAAATATGTCAACAAAAAAATGATCGCATATCCAAATCCGGTTCGTAATTTCACAAATCCATATATTTCTTCTATATATAGTGGAATGATGTTTAACGGATACATCTGATGCAGGGTACTATGCTTTCGGAGTAAACAGCGATTTACCGGAAGTATTCATGAAGATAAAGAAAAAGGATTGACTTTCATCGCAAGCTGTGCTATAGTAGGAAAGCGTTGGAAGAAGTCCTTTTTTTTTGCAAAAATTTTTTGCAGAAAAATGCAGACAAAAATCAAAAAAATTTAGTGGAGGTGGAAGCTGTGCGCGTAAAGATCACATTGGCATGTACGGAGTGTAAGCAGCGTAATTACAACATGACAAAAGACAAAAAAACACATCCGGACAGAATGGAAACAAAGAAGTATTGCAGATTCTGTAAGTCACACACATTACACAAAGAAACAAAGTAATTGGATGGAGGTAAGGATATGAGCGAAACTGTATCAACAGAAGTGACTCTGGAAGAAAAAACAGTGAAAGCTGATAAGTCTTCTGAAAACAAGTCTCCGGACAAGAAACAGAAGGGTGGCAGATTTGCTGCTTTGAAGGCAGAGTTCAAGAAGATTGTCTGGCCGGAAAGAGCTAGCGTTGTCAGAAATACAACGGCTGTAGTCCTCGTTTCAATTTTTATTGGTATCGCGGTAAAAGTATCAGATTTACTCATACAGGCGTTACTTGACTTATTGTTGTAATAATTGTGTAAGGAATAGGTGATTGTATGGAAGAGAAGGAACAGGATAAAGAAGCAAAATGGTATGTTGTGCATACCTACTCAGGATATGAGAACAAAGTAAAGACTGATATCGAAAAGACAGTTGAAAACAGAAAGCTTCAGGATCAGATTCTGGAAGTCGCAGTTCCTATGCAGGACACCGTAGAGATGAAGAATGGGGCAAAGAAACAGGTTGAGAGAAAATTATTTCCGGGCTATGTTCTTATCCATATGTTCATGAATGATGACACATGGTATGTTGTCAGAAATACAAGAGGTGTTACAGGATTCGTGGGTCCGGGTTCCAATCCGGTATCGCTTACAGAAAGTGAGATCAAATCTCTGGGAATTGATATTCCGAAGATTGTGATTGATTTTGAAGTGGGTGACAGTGTTACCGTAACAGGCGGTGCCTGGGAAAAAACAGTTGGTGTGATTAAGAGCATCAATGAACACAAGCAGAGTGTTACGATTACTGTTGATATGTTTGGCAGGGAGACCCCTGTTGAAATTGGCTTTACAGAAATTAAAAAGATTGAATATTAATCAATCGGAGTTCATCAAATTTAGGAGGTGCCAATCATGGCGAAGAAAGTAGAAGGATATATTAAGTTACAGATCGCTGCCGGTAAGGCAACACCAGCACCACCAGTTGGACCAGCACTTGGTCAGCATGGTGTAAATATTGCTCAGTTTACAAAGGAGTTTAATGCAAGAACAGCAGATCAGGATGGAATGACAATTCCTGTTGTTATCACTGTTTATTCAGACAGAAGTTTCAGCTTCATTACAAAAACTCCTCCTGCTGCAGTATTATTAAAGAAAGCCTGCAAGATTAAGTCAGGTTCAGCAGTACCAAACAAGACAAAGGTAGCAACAATTTCAAAAGCAGATCTTCAGAAGATTGCTGAGACAAAGTTACCTGATTTAAATGCTGCATCCCTTGAAGCTGCTATGAGCATGATCGCTGGTACAGCAAGAAGTATGGGTATCACAGTAGAAGATTAATTGAGTTAACGTGGGAGGCCGGAACAGAAGGTTCCTCCCGATATTACCACTAGGAGGCTATTTAAATGAAAAGAGGAAAGAAATACGTAGAAGCTGCTAAGTTAATCGACAGAACAGCAACATACGATATTGATCAGGCTATGGAGCTTGTAAAAAAAGCTGCAACTGCTAAATTTGATGAGACAATCGAAGCGCATATCAGAACAGGTTGTGACGGACGTCATGCAGAACAGCAGATCCGTGGTGCGGTAGTATTACCACACGGAACAGGTAAATCTGTAAAGGTTTTAGTTTTCGCAAAAGGTGATAAGGCTGAAGAAGCTAAAGCTGCAGGTGCTGAATACGTTGGAGCAGAAGAGTTAATTCCAAAGATTCAGAACGAAGGATGGTTTGACTTTGACGTTGTAGTTGCTACACCGGACATGATGGGTGTTGTTGGTCGTTTAGGACGTGTACTCGGACCTAAGGGCTTAATGCCAAACCCTAAGGCTGGAACAGTAACAATGGACGTTACAAAGGCTGTTAATGATATTAAAGCTGGTAAGATTGAATACAGACTTGATAAAACAAATATTATTCATGTGCCAATCGGAAAGGCTTCTTTCTCAGAAGCTGATCTTGCGGACAACTTCCAGACACTTATCGATGCTATTAACAAGGCTAGACCTGCAACATTAAAAGGTCAGTATTTAAGAAGCGTATCTGTTGCTCCTACAATGGGACCGGGCGTAAAATTAAATGTTACAAAGTTAGCTAACTAATTGCTGATAGCAGATATTATTTCCGGACAGAGGATTCTGTCCGGATTTTTTATATAAAAAATAAAAAAGTGCTTGACAACAGAAAAAGTGCATGGTATTATATCAAAGGTTTTTGAAACCACTGCCGAAGACAGCAGGTTTGGAACAGGGATTCCAACTAACGCAAAACGCCTGCCGAGGAATGTGAATCACTTGATAGATTATTACATCTCCGATCGTCTTTGATTAGGAGATTTTTTTATTGTATAGTGCTTCTTATTCGGCAAAGGACTGAAAAGTCCGTCATTATAGAAGGAGGCAAACAATCATGGCAAAAGTAGAACTTAAAGCACCTATCGTTGCTGAAATCAGTGAATTACTTGATGGCGCACAGTCAGCTGTACTTGTTGATTACCGTGGTCTTACTGTTGAACAGGATACAAAGCTTCGTAAGCAGTTAAGAGAAGCTGGTATTACTTACAAAGTGTACAAGAACACAATGGTCAACTTCGCAGTGAAAGGAACTGATTTTGAAGGATTAAGCGCTCACCTTGAAGGACCTACAGCAATTGCTGTATCTAAGGATGATGCAACAGCTCCTGCAAGAATTTTATACAATTTCTCAAAGGAAGCAGAAGCGCTTGAATTAAAGGCTGGTGTAGTAGAAGGAACATACTACGATACAGAAGGTATCAAGGTTATCGCTACTATCCCATCAAGAGACGAACTGCTTGCAAAATTCCTTGGAAGCATCCAGTCACCTATTACAAACTTTGCTCGTGTTATTAAGCAGATCGCTGAAAAGAACGAGGAAGTTGCATAACTATTGAGATTTTTTTAGGAGGAAATAAAAATGACAACTCAGGAAATTATTGAAGTAATCAAAGGTTTATCAGTATTAGAATTAAATGACTTAGTAAAAGCTTGTGAAGAAGAATTCGGCGTATCTGCAGCAGCAGGTGTTGTAGTAGCTGGACCAGCAGCAGGCGCAGCAGCTGAAGAAAAGACAGAATTCGATGTAGAATTAACAGAAGTAGGCCCTAACAAAGTTAAGGTTATCAAAGTTGTTAAGGATGCTACAGGTCTTGGACTTAAGGAAGCAAAAGAAATCGTTGACGGTGCTCCAAAGGTTGTTAAGGCTGGCGCTGCTAAGGCAGAAGCTGAAGACATCAAGACAAAACTTGAAGCTGAAGGTGCTGTAGTTACATTAAAGTAATCAGAACGACGAAATAGAAAAAGAGATACTTTCTTTTACAGAACAGAGAAGGAACAGAAGAAATTCTGCACCTTCTCTGTTTTTTTTACTTGACAACATTTGCCAAGTGTGCTATCATGAAAAATGCACTATTGTGTTAATGGGCTAATTATGCCCTTTTGTCAATAGTAGTAAAACTCACGTCACTTAGCCCTCCGCTGCTATAGCCAGAGCAGAAGACCGGAAGGGTGTAAGAATATAAAGAACAGGGGTGAAATGTCAAATGGAGAAAAACAGGCTGCGTCCGGTTAAAAATGGTAAAAGCTTAAGAATGAGCTTCTCAAGACAGAAAGAGGTTCTTGAGATGCCAAATCTTATTGAGATCCAAAAGAATTCATATGATTGGTTTCTTACAGAAGGTTTGAGAGAAGTTTTTGACGATATCTCTCCGATCGAAGATTTCAGTAATCATTTAAGTCTTGAATTTGTAGACTTTCAGTTATGCAGAAATGATAGAAAGTATTCGATTGAAGAGTGTAAGGAAAGAGATGCTACATATGCAGCTCCTCTTAAAGTGAAAGTAAGACTTCATAACAAAGAAACCGGCGAAATGACAGAACATGAAATATTTATTGGTGATTTGCCGATTATGACAGAAACCGGTACATTTGTAATTAACGGCGCAGAACGTGTCATCGTAAGTCAGTTAGTACGTTCTCCTGGTATTTATTATGGAATCGACCATGATAAACTCGGTAAGGAATTGTACTCATCAACTGTCATACCAAACAGAGGTGCATGGCTGGAGTATGAAACTGATTCTAATGATATCTTCTATGTGCGTGTGGACAGAACAAGAAAAGTTCCTGTTACCGTACTTGTCAGAGCATTAGGTATAGGAACGAATGCTGAAATTAACGAACTGTTTGGCGAAGAACCTAAGATTCTTGCAAGTTATGAGAAGGATACTTCCACAGATTACCAGAGCGGTCTTCTTGAGTTGTATAAGAAGATTCGTCCGGGTGAACCATTGAGTGTGGACAGTGCCCAGAATCTTGTTACAAGTATGTTTTTTGATGCCAGAAGATATGATCTGGCAAAGGTTGGACGTTACAAATTCAACAAGAAACTTGCATTGAAAAACAGAATTGCAGGAAAGACACTTGCAGAAACTGTAGTAAGTCCGGTAACAGGTGAAGTACTTGCAGAAGCAGGACAGCTTGTATCCGAAGAACTTGCAGTTGCAATTCAGAATGCGGCAGTACCATTTGTCTGGATTCAGACAGAAACAAAGAATGTAAAAGTTCTTTCCAATATGATGGTAGATATTCATGAATATGTCGATTTTGATGCAGAAGAGCTTGGTGTAAAAGAAAATGTATTTTTCCCTGTTCTTGCAGATATATTAGCAGCAAATGATGATGAAGAATCATTAAAAGATGCGATTCAAAACAATATTGCGGAATTAGTTCCAAAGCATATCACAAAAGAGGATATTCTGGCATCCATCGGATACTGCCTCAATCTTGAATATGGCATTGGCAATTCTGACGATATCGATCACCTGGGCAACAGACGTATCAGAGCCGTAGGGGAACTGTTACAGAACCAGTACAGAATCGGTCTTTCCAGAATGGAAAGAGTTGTGCGTGAAAGAATGACAACCCAGGATATTGAGGGCATTTCACCACAGTCCCTGATTAATATTAAGCCTGTTACAGCAGCAGTGAAGGAATTCTTCGGAAGCTCACAGCTGTCCCAGTTCATGGATCAGAACAACCCTCTGAGTGAATTAACACATAAGAGACGTTTATCCGCACTTGGACCGGGTGGTCTGTCACGAGACAGAGCCGGATTCGAGGTTCGTGACGTACACTATTCCCATTATGGAAGAATGTGTCCTATTGAGACTCCGGAAGGTCCTAACATCGGTCTGATTAACTCTCTTGCATGCTATGCGAGAATCAATGAATATGGATTTATCGAAGCACCTTACCGTGTGCTGGACAAGTCTGATCCGGAAAATCCTCGTGTTACAGACGATGTTGTTTATCTGACCGCAGATGAAGAAGATAAATTCCGTGTGGCACAGGCAAACGAACCACTGGATGAGAATGGATATTTTGTAAATAGCAACGTATCCGGACGTTTCCGTGAAGAAACCCTGAAATTCGAGAAGAAAACCATCGACCTGATGGACGTTTCCCCTAAGATGGTCTTCTCTGTAACAACATCCATGATTCCATTCCTTCAGAACGATGATGCAAACCGTGCTTTGATGGGATGTAATATGCAGCGTCAGGCAGTACCTCTTCTTACCGCAGAAGCACCTGTTGTAGGTACCGGTATGGAAGTAAAAGCAGCTGTCGATTCCGGCGTATGTGTTGTTGCAAAACGTGATGGTATCATCGAACGTTCCACATCAAAGGATATTACGATTAAGTATGACGAAGACGGAACAAAGGAAACTTATAAGTTAATTAAGTTTTCACGAAGCAACCAGAGTAACTGCTATAACCAGGTTCCAATTGTAAACAAAGGTGACCATGTTAAGGCAGGAGATGTCATAGCAGATGGTGCTTCCACAAAGAACAGTGAGATCGCACTTGGTAAGAACCCTCTCATCGGTTTCATGACCTGGGAAGGTTATAACTATGAAGATGCCGTACTGTTAAGTGAAAGACTGGTAAAAGAAGATGTTTACACATCTATTCATATAGAAGAATACGAAACAGAAGCAAGAGATACAAAACTCGGACCGGAAGAAATCACACGAGATGTTCCGGGTGTCGGCGATGATGCATTAAAGAACCTTGATGAGAGAGGTATCATCCGTATTGGTGCAGAAGTGCGTGCCGGAGATATTCTGGTCGGAAAGGTAACTCCGAAGGGAGAAACAGAGCTGACTGCAGAAGAGAGACTGTTAAGAGCCATCTTTGGTGAGAAGGCAAGAGAAGTAAGAGATACTTCACTGAAAGTTCCTCATGGGGAATATGGTATCGTTGTGGATGCGAAAGTATTTACAAGAGAAAATGGTGATGAACTTGCACCTGGCGATAATATGTCAGTCCGCATTTACATTGCACAGAAGAGAAAGATTTCCGTTGGTGATAAGATGGCCGGCCGACATGGTAATAAGGGTGTCGTTTCCCGTGTGTTACCTGTAGAAGATATGCCATTCCTTCCAAATGGCCGTCCGCTCGATATCGTGCTGAATCCTCTGGGTGTGCCTTCCCGTATGAACATCGGACAGGTCCTTGAGATTCACTTGAGTCTTGCAGCAAAAGCACTTGGATTTAATATTGCAACACCGGTATTCGATGGTGCAAACGAAGATGATATCCAGGATATGCTTGAGATGGCAAATGATTATGTCAATACCGAATGGGAAGAATTTGAAGCAAAATATAAAGAACTGGTAGATCCTGAAATTATGCAGTATCTGTATGACAATCGTGCACACAGGGCAGAATGGAAGGGTGTTCCGATTTCAAGAGATGGTAAAGTATGGCTTCGTGATGGTCGTACCGGTGAATATTTCGACAGCCCGGTTACAATCGGACACATGCATTACCTCAAACTGCATCACCTTGTTGACGATAAGATCCATGCACGTTCTACAGGTCCTTACTCTCTGGTTACACAGCAGCCTCTTGGTGGTAAGGCACAGTTCGGTGGACAGAGATTCGGAGAAATGGAAGTTTGGGCTTTGGAGGCATATGGTGCATCCTATACACTTCAGGAAATCCTTACTGTAAAATCCGATGATGTAATCGGACGTGTTAAGACCTATGAAGCAATTATCAAAGGTGAAAATATACCTGAACCGGGTATCCCTGAATCTTTCAAGGTACTTTTGAAAGAACTTCAGTCTCTTGCGCTTGATGTAAAAGTATTAAGAGAAGATGATACAGAAGTAGAACTGAAAGAGAATATAGATACAGGAGATACGGACTGGAATTCCATCATGTCAGGTGATGATTACGGACATGGAAAGGAAGAGAACTTCGAAGCAGCCGGCTATCAGAAGCAGGTAATCGAAGGAGATGAATTTGTGGCTGTAGATGAAGGAAGCGATGATTCCGCAGATGACAGTTACGGATATGATAATGATGACTATTCAGAAGAATAATAGAAGGGAGTGCCGAGAATGCCAGAAAATAATAAGTCAACTTATGAACCGATGACTTTTGATAAGATTAAGATTTCATTGGCTTCGCCGGAAAAAATCAGGGAATGGGCGCACAGAACTCCGGAACCTGAAGATAAAACAAGTGAAGCATGGGAAAGATGGAATCAGGAAGGCATGGTATTAAAGCCGGAAACGATCAATTACAGAACACTTAAGCCGGAAAGAGATGGTCTGTTCTGTGAGAAGATATTTGGACCGAGCAAGGACTGGGAATGTCACTGCGGTAAGTATAAGAAGATCAGATATAAAGGCGTTATCTGTGACCGTTGCGGTGTTGAAGTAACAAAATCCAGTGTCCGCCGTGAACGTATGGGCCGTATTGAATTAGCCGCTCCGGTTTCACATATCTGGTATTTCAAGGGCATCCCTAGCCGTATGGGATTAATCCTTGATATATCACCAAAAGTTTTGGAAAAGATTTTATACTTTGCATCCTATGTTGTACTGGATCCTGGAACATCAAGTCTTTCATACAAACAGGTACTCTCAGAGAAAGAGTACCGTGAAGCTATGGATGAGAATCCGGATTTCCGTGCAGGCATGGGTGCAGAGTCCATTCTGGAACTCCTGTCCTCTATTGATCTGGAGAAAGAGTCACAGCAGTTAAAGAAAGAATTATACAGTGCATCTGGTCAGAAGAGAGCAAAACTCATCAAGAGACTGGAAGTGGTAGAAGCATTCCGTAATTCCGGAAACCGTCCGGAATGGATGATTCTTACCGTTGTACCGGTTATTCCGCCGGATTTAAGACCAATGGTTCAGCTCGATGGCGGCAGATTTGCGACATCTGACCTGAATGATTTATATAGAAGAATTATCAACAGAAACAACCGTCTGCAGAGACTTCTTGACCTCGGCGCACCGGAAATCATTGTGCGTAACGAGAAGAGAATGTTACAGGAAGCTGTTGATGCTCTGATTGATAACGGAAGAAGAGGCCGTCCGGTTACAGGACCTGGAAACAGAGCGTTAAAATCTCTCTCCGATATGTTGAAGGGTAAGCAGGGACGTTTCCGTCAGAACCTCTTAGGTAAGCGAGTTGACTACTCAGGCCGTTCTGTTATCGTAGTAGGTCCGGAACTGAAGATTTACCAGTGTGGTCTTCCAAAAGAGATGGCGATTGAATTATTCAAGCCATTCGTAATGAAAGAATTAGTAACAAATGGTACTGCACACAATATTAAGTCTGCAAAGAAGATGGTAGAAAAACTTCAGACAGAGGTATGGGATGTACTTGAAGATGTTATCAAAGAACATCCGGTTATGTTAAACCGTGCCCCGACACTTCACAGACTGGGTATTCAGGCATTCGAACCTATCCTTGTAGAAGGTAAGGCAATCAAACTTCATCCGCTTGTTTGTACCGCATTCAATGCCGATTTCGATGGTGACCAGATGGCCGTACATCTTCCATTATCCGTGGAAGCACAGGCAGAGTGCCGTTTCTTACTGCTCTCACCAAACAACCTGTTAAAGCCGTCCGATGGTGGTCCGGTAGCCGTTCCTTCCCAGGATATGGTCCTCGGTATTTACTATCTGACACAGGAAAGACCGGGTGCAAAGGGCGAAAACAAGGTATTCAAGAGCATTAATGAAGCAATTCTTGCTTATGAAAATAGAGCGATCACATTGCACTCCAAGATTGGTGTCCGTGTTACAAAGACAACTCCGGAAGGAAAAGCGATCACAGGTATCGTTCATTCCACACTGGGCCGTTTCATTTTCAATGAAATCCTGCCACAGGATTTAGGACTTACAGAGAGAACCTGCGAAGAAGATATCCTGAAACTGGAGGTAGATTACCATGTAGGTAAGAAACAGTTAAAGAAGATTCTGGAGAAGGTTATCAATACACATGGTGCGACAAAGACAGCAGAAGTGCTGGATGACATCAAAGCTATGGGTTATAAATATTCTACAAGAGCTGCCATGACGGTATCTATTTCAGATATGACAGTGCCTGCAGAAAAGACAGAATATCTGGCTGATGCAGAAAAGAAGGTAGATAAAATTACAAGAAACTTCAGACGTGGTCTTATCACTGACGAAGAAAGATATAAAGAAGTAATCAAGGTATGGCAGGTAGCCGATGATAAGATCAAAGATGCGTTGCTTGGCGGTCTTGATAAGTATAACAACATCTTTATGATGGCTGATTCCGGTGCCCGAGGTTCTGATAAGCAGATCAAGCAGCTTGCAGGTATGCGAGGACTTATGGCGGATACAACCGGACGTGCCATCGAGCTTCCTATCAAGTCCAACTTCCGAGAAGGTCTTGACGTACTGGAATACTTCATTTCCGCACATGGTGCAAGAAAGGGTCTGTCAGATACCGCTCTTCGTACCGCCGATTCCGGATATATGACCAGACGACTCGTTGATGTTGCGCAGGAATTAATTATCCGGGAAGTGGACTGCTGCGAAGGAAAAGAAATTCCGTACATGGAAGTAGCAGAATTTACAAATGGTTCCGGTGTGCTGGAAAGTCTGGAAGAAAGAATTACAGGCAGATATGCAGCAGAAACCGTAAAAGATGCAGAAGGTAACGTTATTGTAGAAGCAAATCATATGATTACACCGAAGCGTGCAGCAGCCGTAGTGAAGTCAGGAAGAGAAAAAGTCAAGATCAGAACCATTCTTTCCTGTAAATCAAAGCTTGGCATCTGTGCAAAATGTTATGGTGCAAACATGGCAACCGGACAGGCAGTACAGGTCGGCGAAGCAGTCGGTATCATCGCTGCACAGTCCATCGGTGAACCTGGTACACAGCTTACCATGAGAACCTTCCATACCGGTGGTGTGGCAGGTGGAGATATCACACAGGGTCTTCCTCGAGTAGAAGAATTATTTGAAGCAAGAAAACCAAAGGGACTTGCAATCATCGCAGAGTTTGGCGGAAAAGCTGAAGTAACTGATACAAAGAAGAAGAGAGAAGTAGTAATCCGCAGCCTTGAAACAGGCGAAGAGAAGGCATATCTCATTCCTTACGGTTCCCGAATCAAGATTCAGGATGGTGCAATTCTGGAAGCCGGTGATGCGCTGACAGAAGGTTCTGTAAATCCACACGATCTGTTAAAGATCAAAGGTCTGCGTGCTGTTCAGGATTACATGCTCCACGGTGTTCAGGATGTATACCGTATGCAGGGTGTAGAAATCAATGATAAGCATATCGAAGTTATTGTAAGACAGATGCTTAAGAAGATTAAGATTGAAGAAGCAGGAGATTCACAGTATCTTCCGGGAACATCCGTTGATGTTCTTGACTTCAACGAAACAAATGAAGCATTGTTGGCAGAAGGTAAGAAACCGGCAGTGGGAGTTCAGGTAATGCTTGGTATTACAAAGGCATCCCTTGCCACAAATTCATTCCTTTCCGCAGCTTCCTTCCAGGAAACAACAAAAGTTCTTACAGAAGCAGCTATTAACGGTAAGGTAGATCCACTGATCGGTCTGAAGGAAAATGTTATCATTGGTAAGTTAATTCCTGCCGGAACAGGTCTTGGCAGATATCGTGATGTAAAACTCAGCACAGATTACAAAATCGTGGAGGTTGAGGAAGAAGAGGACGATGAAACAGAAGCATCCGCAGAAGAGCAGAATACCGATGCAGAAGAAACAACAGAAACAGCTACAGAAGCTGTAGAAGTTTCTGTAGCAGACGCAGAGGAAGAAGATGCAGAAGAAGTATCTGTCGAGGAAAACGTTGAAGAAACTGTTGAAGAATAGATAAGAAATGGAAAAAAGTATTTTAACTCCAAAGGAAATCGCACAGTCATCCATATCCGTTGCCGAAAATAAGGCAAATATGGTATGGTGGCGGCAGTTTCTGCTGGCAATTATGGCAGGCCTGTTTATCGGGCTTGCCGGAAATGGTGCAAGTATAACCGCATATTCCGTACCTGCGGCAGGTATGTCCAAAATGCTTTCCGGTGTTCTTTTCGGAACCGGTCTGATTCTGGTCCTGATGGCGGGAGCAGAATTATTTACCGGAAATTCACTGATGTTAATCGGTGTTGCTGAGAAAAAGATCCGCATAAGTGCAATGCTCCGTAACTGGGTAATTGTATACATCGGGAATTTTATCGGCGGTGTGGGACTGGCATGGTGTATCAGCCAGACGACACAGTTCGGAATGGACAAAGGTGCACTGGGTGCATATGCAATCAATACTGCATTATCAAAATGCACACTGGATTTTAAGGCGGCATTTATTATGGCTGTTTTCTGCAATATCCTGGTGTGCCTTGCAGTCTGGGTAAGCTGGGCAGGAAAAGATATGGTGTCCAAAATCATTGGATTATATTTTCCAATCTGGCTGTTTGTAACATCCGGTTATGAACATTGCGTTGCCAATATGTATTTCATTCCGGCAGGCATATTTGCAAAAGGAAATGATGCATATGTAGCAGCTGCCGTGGAAAAATACGGACTTACACTTTCACAGATCGATAAACTGAGTTGGTCCTCTTTTTTTGCATCAAATCTTGTACCCGTAACACTGGGTAATATTGTTGGTGGTGCATTTGTTGCAATGATGTACTGGCTTGTATTTTTAAAAGAAAAAAATGATTAAAATAAGAAAAACCTCCAATAATTATGCATATAATTATGGAGGTTTTTTATGTGGAAAGAAAGAAAAAAATATGGGATTATTTTTGCCGGTGCGGTATTGTATGCTTTTTCTGTAGCATTGATTCTGAAACCAAACCAGCTGGCTCCGGGCGGTGCGTCCGGTCTTGCCATTATGATTTCCTATTTTACAGGGATTAAAACAGGTACGATTATTCTGATTTTGAATATTCCTTTAATCATTGCAGGTGTCCGGGCTTTTGGAAAAGAATTTTTATATGGGACAATGTTTGCAATTTTCATAAATTCCATTTTTGTAAATCTTTTTGAAGGATTTCCGGCACCATTGCATGATATGTTTCTGGCATCAGTATGCGGAGGAACACTTGATGCCGTAAGTCTCGGAATTATCCTGAGGCAGGGCGGGACAACCGGGGGAACAGATATTGTTGCAAAAATATTACGAAAGAGAATGCCGCAGTTTGAGATGGGAAAGTTATTTATTCTTGTTGACATGGTAGTAGTGGCATTGTCCGCCTTTGTTTTTGGAAATATTGAAAATGCAATATATTCTGCCATTTGTGTGGTTATTACCGGTCAGGTCATGGATAGGATATTATATGGTGGACAGGGTGCGAGAATGTTATTTATCATGAGTGATTCCGCAGAAAAAATCAGCCGCAGGCTTATAGACATGAATACGGGCATTACTTATCTGAAAGGAAGAGGAGGGTATACAGACAGAGAAAAAAATGTTATAATATGTGTTATGAGAAAAAGACTTCTTCCGGCAGCATTAAAAATGATACGGGAGGAAGACGAAAAAGTGTTTATGATAGTTACTTTGGCAGAGAAAGTAGTAGGAGAAGGATATCGGGAAAATGAATAAAGAAAGTACAGTAAAGGAAAAAAGGAAAACTCATGAAAAACTGAATAATGCAATTACTGTTATTTGTATACTGGCCATTATGATAAGCATACTGGCAGTAGTATTAATAACCAAAGACAGATTTGGGAAAAAACCATTCTCTTATCCGGATTCATTGGGAAAGACCGTGATTCGTGTAGACGATGATGAGGTAACGTTAAAGGAAATTTCGTACTATATCCTGGTAGCAGAAACAAATGTTAATGCAGCTGCACAGGAATATAACAGCAATAATATGGAAGCATACTGGAATATGAATCTTCATCCGAAATATGTCAGGTCACATATTCGGGAACTTATAATAGATGCCTGTACCAGGGATAATGTATATTATCAGGAGGCATTGACGGCGGGATATACCCTGGATGATGCCATGAAGCAGGAAATCAGGGAGAATGCCGTGGAAGAGATGAATAAGCTGACCGATGGCCAGCGGCAGTATTTGCAATATACAGAGGAGGACATGATAACTGTTCTGACAAAGATATATTATGCCCGGTGGTATGTGACAGATCTGATGAATCAGGGATATACACAGGAAGAACTGGATATAGATGGCAGTTATTATAAGAAAGTACAAAAAAAATACAAAATTAAGGTTTATAACAGCCTGTGGGAAAAAGTTCCGATAGGAAATGTAACCATTAATCAGGATTACCAATGAAAGGGGGCAGTTTATGCCGGGTTATGACACACATTATCTGTTCGGTATCAAGGCATATAAGAAATTATCGGACTCTAAAATAAAAGAAGCAATCAAAAAAAGGAAAAATGCATACATTCTCGGAGTGCTTGGACCTGATATTTTCTTCTACTATGCAACAGAGGTAGTGGCAGTGAGGAAAAATATCGGCTCCGTTATGCATACACAGAAAACAGATACATTTTTAAAGAATATGATAGGGTATGTGGCATCGCTGGATGAAAGAAAGAATAGTGTGGAAATCGCATATCTGTGCGGATTTCTGACCCATTATTTTCTGGATCGGGAATGTCATCCGTATGTTTACTGGCAGACGGACTACCTGAATAAGCGGAAAGATTATCTGGAGAAGCACTATCAGTTTGAAAATGATATCGATGTTGCATTATTGCGGATTATGAGAAATACTACCCCATATGAATTTTCCAGGGTCAGTCAGATAAAGATTAATCCGACGGAACGCGAACGGGTATGCCGGATGCTGCATTACAGTATGCACCGGACCTATGAAGAAACAAGAATTACAAAGCGGGGCATCCATCTGGCGATTCTGTCCATCCAGAAAGAACAGCATTTCTTCAAATTGTGTTCTGGAAAATTAAAGACGGCGATAGAAACGGTTGAGAATTATTTTGTCGGACAGTCATATCTTGCCAGCCTGATTCCGGGAGTCGACCATGAGATTAGCGAAGATCCGCTGAACCTGCGGCATCTCGAATGGAAGAATCCGTGGAAAGCTGAAAAAGTAAGCAATGCGTCATTTCCGGAGATGATGGAGAAAGCAGCGGGAAACTTTGCACTGTCCGTATATCTGATGGAAGATTATCTCTATGAATTCAAGGGGGATAAACAGGTCTGGAATCTGCTTGCATGGAGGATCGGAAATGCATCCTATCATAGCGGGCTGGATTGGAATATTCCGAGTTAAAAGTTGTAAAAAAACCCTTGACAATTATTTTAAGGACAAGTATAATTAAAAAGCTTGCGAAAATGCAAGCAGAGTAACAAAGAAAATTACCATATTTTTAATCAGGAGGTGAAAAAGAATGCCTACATTTAACCAGTTAGTAAGAAAAGGAAGAAAGACTGCAGAAAAGAAGTATACTGCACCAGCACTCTTAAAGGGATACAACTCTTTACAGAAGAAAGCTACAGATACAGCATCACCACAGAAGAGAGGTGTGTGTACAGCAGTTAAGACAGCTACTCCAAAGAAGCCTAACTCAGCTCTTAGAAAAATTGCCAGAGTTCGTCTTTCTAACGGTATCGAAGTAACAAGCTACATCCCAGGAGAAGGACACAACCTTCAGGAGCATAGCGTTGTTCTTATTAGAGGAGGAAGAGTAAAAGACCTTCCAGGTACAAGATACCACATCGTTAGAGGTACACTTGATACAGCAGGTGTTGCAAAGAGACGTCAGGCACGTTCTAAATACGGCGCTAAGAGACCAAAAGCTGGAAAATAGGAATTCATCACAGGTTGAATGAAAGGTAACAGCATAGCTGTTATGCCGCAGGACGGCACAGGCCCTTTGGGCTTGCCCATAGTGACGGATTAAAAATATGGTTGAATAGATTTACTGAAATTTATGAACGTGTTTTTAAAGCCGCACGAACACAATCAAAAGTGAGTACCGTTGATTTAATTAAAATTTATTAAGGAGGGAAGAACCGTGCCACGTAAAGGACATACTCAGAAAAGAGAAGTATTAGCAGATCCATTATACAACAACAAGGTAGTTACAAAACTCATCAACAACATCATGCTTGATGGTAAGAGAGGAGTAGCTCAGAAGATCGTATATGGAGCATTCAGCAGAGTAGAAGAAAAAGCTGGAAAACCGGCATTAGAAGTATTCGAAGAAGCTATGAACAACGTAATGCCAGTACTTGAAGTAAAGGCAAGACGTATCGGTGGTGCCACATATCAGGTACCTATCGAGGTAAGAGCAGACAGAAGGCAGGCTTTAGGTCTTCGTTGGTTAACAATGTTTTCTCGTAAGAGAGGCGAAAAGACCATGGAAGAAAGATTAGCAAATGAAATCCTTGATGCTGCTAACAACACTGGTGCAGCTGTTAAGAGAAAAGAAGACATGCATAAGATGGCAGAAGCTAACAAGGCATTTGCACACTATAGATTCTAGTAAAGGAGAAAAGCTATGGCTGGAAGAGAATATCCGTTAGAGAGAACCAGAAATATTGGTATTATGGCTCATATCGATGCTGGTAAGACTACCACTACTGAGCGTATTCTGTATTATACTGGTGTTAACTATAAGATCGGTGATACTCATGAAGGTACTGCTACCATGGACTGGATGGCTCAGGAGCAGGAAAGAGGTATCACAATTACTTCAGCAGCAACAACATGTCACTGGACACCTGAAAAAGAAGGTAAGCCAATGGCAGGTGCACCGGCATATCGTATCAACATCATTGATACTCCTGGACACGTTGACTTCACTGTAGAAGTTGAGCGTTCCCTTAGAGTTCTTGATGGTGCTGTAGGTGTATTCGATGCACAGAACGGTGTTGAACCACAGTCAGAGAACGTATGGCGTCAGGCTGATAAGTACAACGTACCACGTATGGCATTTATGAACAAGATGGATAAGATGGGTGCAGATTTCTTCGGATCATGCAACCAGCTTATTACTAAGCTTGGAAAGAACCCTGTACTTGTACAGATTCCTATCGGTAAGGAAGACGAGTTCAAGGGTATCATCGACTTATTTGAAATGAAGGCTTATGTCTTCAATGGCGATAAGGGTGATGATATTGAAGTTGGTGAAATTCCAGCTGATTTAAAGGATCAGGCAGAAGAATACCACGATAAGCTTATCGAGCAGTGTGCTGAACTTGATGAAGACCTTATGGAGAAGTTCTTTAATGATGAGGAGCTTACAGTTCCAGAATTAAAGGCAGCTTTAAGAAAGGGTACTATCGAAGGTACAGCTATTCCTTGTCTTTGCGGTACAGCTTACAAGAACAAGGGTGTTCAGAAGCTTCTTGATGCAGTTATCGAATATATGCCAGCTCCTACAGATATCCCAGATATCACAGGTGTTGATGAAGACGGTAACGAAGTAGTTAGAAAGTCATCTGATGATGAACCTTTCTCAGCTCTTGCATTCAAGATTATGACAGATCCATTCGTTGGTAAGTTAGCATTCTTCAGAGTTTACTCAGGTACATTAAACGGTGGTTCATATGTACTTAATGCTAATAAGAACAAGAAGGAAAGAGTTGGACGTATCCTTCAGATGCATGCCAACCAGAGAAAAGAAATAGATAAGGTTTACTCAGGAGATATCGCTGCTGCAGTAGGTCTTAAGATAACAGTTACAGGTGATACTATCTGTGATGAGCAGCATCCAGTTATCTTAGAGTCTATGGAATTCCCAGAGCCAGTTATCGAACTTGCTATTGAGCCAAAGACTAAGAATGACCAGGGTAAGATGGGTGAAGCTTTAGCAAAGCTTGCTGAAGAAGATCCGACATTCCGTGCCCACACAGATCAGGAAACCGGTCAGACAATTATCGCAGGTATGGGTGAACTTCATCTTGATATCATCGTAGACAGACTTCTTCGTGAATTCAAGGTAGAAGCAAACGTAGGTGCTCCACAGGTTGCTTACAGAGAATGCTTTACAAAGGCAGTTGATGTTGATAGTAAGTATGCTAAGCAGTCAGGTGGTCGTGGTCAGTATGGTCACTGTAAAGTACGTTTCTCACCACTTGAAGCAAACGTTGATAAGTTCGATGTTGAAACAAAGAATACAGTATTAATCAATGAGCCTCCGGTACTTTTCTGTGAATCATCAGTAGTTGGTGGTGCTATTCCTAAGGAATACATCCCTTCAGTTGCAGATGGTATCCGTGAAGCCGCTAACTCAGGTATTTTAGCTGGATTCCCGGTTCTCGGACTTAGAGCAGATATCTATGATGGATCTTACCATGAAGTCGATTCATCAGAAATGGCATTCCACATTGCCGGTTCTATGGCATTCAAGGAAGCTATGGCTAAGGCAGCTGCTACTATTCTTGAGCCTATCATGAAGGTAGAAGTTACTATGCCGGAAGAATACATGGGTGATGTAATCGGTGATATTAATGCCCGTAGAGGACGTATCGAAGGTATGGACGATATCAGCGGTGGTAAGATGATCAAAGCATTCGTTCCACTTTCAGAAATGTTCGGATATGCAACAGATCTTCGTTCTAAGACACAGGGACGTGGTAACTACTCAATGTTCTTTGAGAAATATGAGCAGGCACCTAAGTCAGTTCAGGATAAGATTATTGCATCAAAGGCAAAATAATTTCAATTTATGCCCGTAAAATGTAAAAAAGGCTTGAAAATATTTCTATTATGAAATATAATCATAATAGCCGTATATATGGAGGATGGGACTGCACCCATCCCCCGCTATAAATGAATTAAAATTTAAGGAGGTCAATTTAAAAATGGCTAAGGAAAAGTTTGAAAGAAGCAAACCACATTGTAATATTGGTACTATTGGTCACGTTGATCATGGTAAAACTACTTTAACAGCTGCTATCACAAAGGTATTAGCTGACAGAGTTGCTGGTAACAGTGCAACAGATTTCGAAAACATCGATAAAGCTCCAGAAGAAAGAGAAAGAGGTATCACAATCTCTACAGCTCACGTTGAGTACGAAACAGAAAAGAGACATTATGCTCACGTTGACTGCCCAGGACATGCTGACTACGTTAAGAACATGATCACTGGTGCTGCACAGATGGATGGTGCTATCCTCGTTGTTGCTGCTACTGATGGTGTTATGGCTCAGACAAAGGAACATATCCTTCTTTCCAGACAGGTAGGTGTACCTTACATCGTAGTATTCATGAACAAATGTGATATGGTTGATGATCCGGAACTTCTTGAATTAGTAGAAATGGATATCAGAGACTTATTAAATGAGTACGATTTCCCAGGCGATGATACTCCAATCATCCAGGGTTCAGCTCTTAAGGCTCTTGAAGATCCTTCAAGCGAATGGGGCGACAAGATCATGGAACTTATGGATGCAGTAGATTCATACATTCCAGATCCTCAGAGAGATACAGATAAGCCATTCCTTATGCCAGTAGAAGACGTATTCACAATTACAGGTCGTGGTACTGTTGCTACAGGTAGAGTAGAAAGAGGAACACTTCACCTTAACGATGAAGTAGAAATCCTTGGTATTCATGAAGATGTTCGTAAGACAGTTGTAACTGGTATCGAAATGTTCAGAAAGCTTCTTGATGAAGCTCAGGCTGGTGATAACATCGGTGCTCTTCTCCGTGGTGTTCAGAGAACAGATATCGAAAGAGGACAGGTTATTGCAAAACCAGGTACTGTAACATGCCATAAGAAATTTACAGCTCAGGTTTACGTTTTAACAAAAGATGAAGGTGGTCGTCATACTCCATTCTTCAACAACTATCGTCCACAGTTCTACTTCAGAACAACAGACGTTACAGGTGTTTGCGAATTACCAGCAGGTACAGAAATGTGTATGCCAGGTGATAACGTAGAAATGACAATCGAACTTATCCACCCAATCGCTATGGAGCAGGGTCTTGGATTCGCTATCCGTGAAGGTGGTAGAACAGTAGGTTCAGGTAAGGTTGCTACAGTTATCGAATAATAAGTTGCAGACTTATAATAATTAAGAACTTTTCAAAGGGCTTCCCGTAATATTTCAGGGAAGTCCTTTTTTGCGTATACAAAACGGAATAAAATTACTTTGAATAATTGTTAGATTTTTTGCATAAAAAGAGTATAAATAAACTATATTTACAAGAAAAATTCAGTGTAGTATAATAGCGGTAGTTAATTGCGAAACACTTAAATTTTTGTAAATGCATATGCAAATGAAACATTACACGAAGGCACGCTCCCGCTACATTCGGCTATGGCACTAGGGAATCTTCCCGGTTTACCGGGTCCCTCCCTAGTGCGTGGGTAGCGGTACTAAGATGCTAAAATACAGCATCTAAGTGCCGACCGCCTCATAGTACCTTCTTAGCAATTGTTTAATTTGCATATACAATAAAGATAAATTATGAGTTTCGCAATTAACTAAGTATAATAGCGGAAAGAAAGGGAGGAAAAGTATGTTACAAAAACAAAGTGAAAGGTATCAGATAAGGCAGGCAGCTGGAATGTACTGGCTGCTGGACATGGAGCAGCCGGGTATTCCGTACAGACAGCCGGTGTTGCTGAATGAAACGGGAGCGGCATTTTGGAAGCTTCTGGTACAGGGAAAGCCGGAGGATGAGGTAGCATCCGTCATTGCCTCAGAGTATGGGGTATCCAGGGAAGAAACAAGACAGGATGTGGAGCATTTCTTACAAAAGCTTCGAAGCCAGGGAGTGACGATATGAATATATTATTGATAGGCGGCGAGGGAAGCCTGATTAATAGCATGATTGTAAAACTGAAGAAAGAGGGACACAGAATTTATCTGCTGACAGGTGTGCAGAATAAGAAAGTGACCTATGAGAAGGTTTTTGAAAAATATAATTTCACTTATGACAGTGAAAATCTGAATGATATATTTGAAAGTGTGAATCCGGATGTGACCATTTTCATGGGAGCATATGATACGAATTTCCAGTGGAAACAGCAGGAGAGGGAAGCGGTCCGTTATTCTTCCAGTCTGATGAATATACTGGTGGCATATTCCATGACAAAGAGAGGAAAGTTTATCTATCTTTCTTCCGAGGAAGTCTACAGTGGAAGTTATCCGGCGGAGATACGGGAGGATGAACCGGTGTCCGCAGTCGGTTTCCGGGGAATGACACTGGCACAGGGAGAGAAAATCTGTGAAAATTATCAGGAAAACTGGAAACTGGATATTATTATATTAAGACTGGATCATCTGTACCATATACCGCGGACATCGGCAGACGTGGATAATATCTGCGCAAGAATGTGCATTTCTGCAATGGAGAAGGGATATATCATTGCAGACAACCAGAATATATGCTCGCTTTTGTACGAGAGTGATGCTGTGGAATTTATTTACCGGGTGGTAAAATGCAATACACATCAGCATGTCCTTTATCATCTGACGAGCGACCGGAGATTCCGTGAAGTAACACTGGCAAGACTGGTCGCCGAATACATGGGCGGAAATGTTAGTGTCGTAGAAAATGAGGAGCAGGGTGGAAGAAGGATTCTGTCTGGAAGGCGGTTTGAGGAAGAATTTGGAATTACCGCATTCCGGGAAACGGAAGTTGTACTGAAAAAGATGGTGCAGTACATGAAAAAGAATGAGGCGGTATTTCTGGATAAAGAAGAACCCAGATTACCCCTCTGGAAGCGTGTGGTTCAGAAATGGGGCTGGTTTTTCCGGGCGATTGTACCTTTCCTGGAAAATCTGCTCTGTTTTGTGCCATTCTTCATGCTGAATAACAGAGTGGTGGGGAGCCAGTATTTTTCCCAGTTGGATTTTTATTTATTATACGTTCTGCTGTTTGCCATTGTATACGGACAACAGCAGGCAACATTCTCTGCACTTCTTGCAACGGCAGGCTATTTATTCCGACAGACCTATACAAGAAGCGGATTCGAGGTCATGCTGGATTACAATACCTATGTGTGGATTGCACAGCTATTTATCCTTGGGCTGGTTGTCGGTTATATGCATGATCAGATCCGGAGAATCCGTAAGGAAAGTGAAGAGCTGGAAGCCCATTTGTCCAGGCAGCTGAGCGATATCCGGGATATTAACGGCAGTAATGTCAGAGTAAAAGATGTGCTGGAACGGCAGGTCATTGACCAGAAGGACAGCATTGGAAAAATCTATAATATTACATCAAGACTGGATCAGTATATGCCGGATGAGGTTCTCTTCTATGCGGTGGAGATGCTCACGGAGCTGCTGGGAAGCCGTGATGTGGCGATCTATAGCATTGCCAATAAAGATTATGCAAGAATGTTCTCCGCAGGTTCTGTCAAAGCGAGGGAAATGGGAAATTCCATCCGCTACCGGGAAATGGGAGAAGTGTATCAGGAGATTTCCGCACAGAGAGTTTATATTAACCGGAGAATGGATGAACATTATCCTCTTATGGCAAATGCTATTTTTGAAGAGGATCAGATGAAGATGATTATCATGATCTGGGGCATTTCCTGGGAGAGAATGACACTGGGGCAGGCGAATCTCTTAAAAGTCATCAGTTATCTCATACAGAATGCGGTGCTGCGTGCAAACCGGTATATGATGGCACTTGAGGAAAAACGGTATCTGGAAGATACCAGAATCCTGGAACCGGAAGCATTTACTTCACTGGCGGGTGCATATCAGAAGGCAAGAAAGCGGAATCTGACGGAATGTAGTTTCTTAAAGATAGAAACCGATCCGTCCCATTATCTGGAGGCAGGCAAAGTATTGAAAGGAAATCTGCGTCAGTCAGATTATATGGGAAATCTGAAAGATGGAGGATTGTATGTCCTGCTTGCAAATACAAACCGGGAAGAAGCAGGAATCGTTGTGGAAAGATTTGCGGAAAAAGGCTATAAGAGCCAGATTGTGGAGAGAGTGGAATTATGACAGGAAAAGAAAGGATTGTTCTGATTATTCTTGCAGTCAATATCCTGGTTGTTCTGATTTATGTGATTGCCGGATATCTGAGAAAGAAAGAGAAAAAATTCAGCATTGCCATGAAAGCAATGGTGATGTTGCTGTGTCCGGTAGTCGGTGCCGTTTTTCTGGTTCTCGGGGAATTATTCTTCCGGCTGTTTTTTGCACAAGCGATGGATTTGGACGATGTTATTTTCAGCAAGGACAGGGTAAAGACCTATCTGCATCCCGATGAAGAGCGGGAGAGGAATCTGGTGTCCGTAGAAGAAGCACTGGCGATTACGGATAAAGAAAATCTGAGAGAGCTGATGCTGAATGTTGTGCGAGGAGATGTAAGAAATTCCCTTGCATCACTGTCGATGGCATTAAATAGTGAAGATTCCGAAACGGCACATTATGCGGCATCCGTATTACAGGATATTCTGAATGATTTCCGGGCGAATGTCCAGAAAAGATATCAGGAAATTCTGCAGGGAAGTGACAACCGGGTGCTTCTGGCGGCGGAGCTGATTGACTATATGAATCAGGTGCTGGAACAGAAGGTATTTACGGGACTGGAACAGAAATCCATGACAGATTTGATGGAGCAGGTTTGTGAAATATTATACAAAGAGGACAAAGAGAAAATGATGAGCAGCCATTATGAAGCAGTGTCCATGCGGCTTCTGGATGTCCGGGATTATGAAAAATGCCGGAAATGGTGCGAACGGGCGGCAGTGCAGTATCCGGGTGTACTTTCTTCCTATACCTGCAGGTTAAAATTATACTTTTCCTGTGAGGACAGGGAGAATTTCTTCCAGGTGCTGGATGAACTGAAGAAATCCAACATTGTCATTGACAATGAAACATTGGAGATGATTCGGGTATTTTTATAGTAAGGAGCAGACGAAGATTATGTCGATGACAATACTTACAATCTTACAATTTGCAGGTATCTTTTCAGCCTATTCCCTTATGACGGTATTGTTTCCGGCATTTGTTTTTCGTGCCTGGCTCCGGGGAAAGAAACTGACGGAACAATTTCTGATTAGTTTTCTGGCGGGAAATTTTTACCTGATTAATATTGTACTTGTCCTGCAGCTTCTGCATATCTCTAACTGGTGGACACTGACGCTTTGTACGGTTGTACCGGCGGTTGTGGTCTGGAACAGAATCAATGGGATCGGACTGAAAAAACGGGTATCGGACACTTTTCAACAGATGAAGAGGTTAAGTGAAGGCAAAGTAGGATTAAAAACATTGTGTTTTCGTGGTCTGGACCGGTTTGTCCGGGCATTAAAGTGGCTGGCAGGAGAAATAGATAAGGTAATCGTGTCCAGATCGGTGCAGTGGCTCTGGATTGCGGCCGTTCTTACAGCCGTTCTGTGGATTTATGGCAGATATCTGCTGCTGGAATATGGATATGGTGCATCGGATATCCCGGTTCATATGGAATGGATCAACGATATGAGCCGGGGAAAAGTCTTTTCTGATGGTGTGTATCCGTTTGGATTCCATTGTATTATTTATTACCTGCACACCGTATTCCGTGTGGATACCTATGTTCTCTTAAGATTATTCGCACTGGTTCAGAATATTTATCTTCATCTGGTGCTGCTGGCATTTTTAAAACTCTGCTGTAAAAGCAGATACCTTCCTTATGTGGGAACATTGATTTATGTCCTGGCAGACTGGTTTTCCGTACATACATACAGCAGATATTTCTCTTCACTTCCGCAGGAATTCGGAATGCTCTTTATTCTGCCGGCGGTGTATTATGCTTTTGCTTTTTTTGAAGAAAGAAAGAATGAGGTTCAGGCAGGGGATAAGAAGGGCAGAAGCTCCCTGTTCTGTCTTGCATGGTTCGCCATCAGTTTTTCGCTGACACTTGCCATTCATTTCTATGGAACAATTATTGCAGGGCTGTTCTGTGTGGGAATCGCAGTCGGATATGCCGGCTTTTTATTCCGGAAGGCATATTTCTTCCGGCTTATGGCGGCAGGACTGATCAGTGTCATGATGGCTGTACTTCCAATGGGAGCAGCATATCTTACCGGTACACCCCTTCAGGGATCACTCCGCTGGGGCATGAGTGTTATCCAGGGCGGAGATGATGAGGAGAAGGATACCGGGGAACAGGAAACTACACAGGGAACGGATGACGAACAACAGCAGGACTCCAGGCAGGACGGAAGTACAGGTAATCTGACGGATACATCCGCAGGAACGCAGAAAGATTTAGAAGATACCGGAGAAAAGCAGACGGATCCGGATGAGGAAAATATCGCAAATGACAGGAAAAGTACAAAGGTTACCGGATCCGGACTAAAATGGAAGCTGCATAAGCTGCAGCGGAAAGCATCGGAGATATCCGATACTCTGGCACCGGTCATGAGAGAACTGCTGGTGGCAAATGCCGATGCGGGAAGCGGTTATCTGTTAATCAATGCGATTCTGCTCTTATTAATAGAAGGAAGTATTTTCTGGATTCTACGGATACGCTGTTATGGAGGTATGATATGGTCAACCGGTATCTTCATGGGAATTATGGCACTGCTTCTGGCAGCAGGAAATCTGGGACTGCCGACCTTGATGGACGCGGCACGGTGCAGTATGTATTTTGCATATCTTCTTCCGGTTGCCTTTGTATTCTGTGCGGATGCCATATTGTATTTTGTATTTTATTTCCAGAAGCTTGGATGGCTGCGAAACCTCGCTTCCCTTGCCTTATCGGTATGTATTTTTGCAGGATTTTTAAAAAATCCCCAGATAAAACATGCGGCTTTCGCATCGGATTATGTAACCAATGAGGCGATTACCTGCCTGACGAATATTATTCATGATGAGGATGATTTTACCTGGACGATTTGTTCGGCAAATGATGAAACACAGATGGGGCTGGATCATGGATATCATTACGAAATTATTACGTTTTTAAATAAAATGGAAAACATGGGAGGAAATGCAAAACTGACCATTCCGACAAAGAGTGTTTACTTCTTTATTGAAAAAGTACCGTTAGATTATGCGGTTGCCTATGAGGGAAGCGGGCAGACGATTTCAGCGGCAGGTGCAGCGATGCCGCTGCCGGACGGGGAAGGACTCGGTGTGTATCAGGGAGAAAGCAGATGGATTGCAATGTCCAGAATGTATTACTGGGCAAAGGAATTCCAGAGATTATATCCGGAAGATATGAAGGTTTATCTGGAAACAGATAAGTTTGTATGTTATAAGATTACACAGAATATGTATCATTTATATAATTTTGCAATTAATTATCAGTATAATATGGCAGAGAATCCGGTTACAGAGGAGTGATGGCATGGTATCGAAGAGAAATTTTTTCAGCATTGTGATTATGATGGGAATTTTGCTGTTCCTGTTCCAGTTTTCGCTGTTGATGAAGGATAGTGAAAATGAATACAATAAGAATGATAAACTTGCACAGAGCGGGGAAGATTCTGCCAGTGCCTGGGAAGCGGATGAAGTGGATCTGACGGGAACGGTGGAAGCAGGCAGCAGGTATGTCATTTATATCGGAAGTGAAAATGAAGAATTGAAAGATACCGTCAGTCAGTGGTGTCTGTATACCAAAAGCGGTATGGCAGAGTATGCACAGGTAGCGGACTGTCCGGAACTTCCGGAGGTTCTGCCGCAGATGATTGTACTTGAATCCGGATCGTATCAGACAGCGGAGGATATTGCAAAGCTCCGGCAGATGGCGGAAAAGGGAGCAGGGATCGTATTTTCAGAGGTGGAACAGTCGGTTCTGCCGGAATCCGAAGAACTGGCAGAACTGCTCGGTATTGAGCATATAGTGGCGGAAGAAACGCAGATAAGCGGAATTAAGATATTTGAAGAATTCTTTCTGGGTGGTGAAGTTACCTATCAGGCACAGAATGAACAGGAGGCAGAGGAGAATCAGGATTTGAATCTGAATGTTCCCTGGTACATTCCGGGAAGCGGGACGAAGGTATATATGGTAGGCCTTATGCAGGGAACGGATGTGAAGAATGAGAATCTGCCGGCACTGATTTGGCGAAATGCGGTTGGAAAGGGAAAGGTATTCGCAGTCTGCGGAAATTATCTGGACAGCAATACCGGAATCGGCATACTGGATGGCATACTGACGGAAACGCAGGAATATACTGTTTATCCGGTGGTAAATGCACAGAATCTTTCCGTGGTAAATTTCCCGGGCTTTGCATCGGAGAATAACGAGGTGATGGAACAGATGTACAGCAGAACACAGGTCGGAGTTTACCGGGATATCCTGTGGCCGGGGCTGGTAGCCGTGTCTGACCAGAATAATCTGAAACTAACCTGTTTTGTCATGCCACAGTTTAACTATCTTGACGGGATTGAGCCGGACAGCAATGAGCTGATATTCTATCTCAAACAGTTCAAGGAAGTCGGTGCAGAGGCAGGATTTTCACTGGAATATATCAAAGGCGTGTCGCTTGCGGATAAGATAAAAAGGGATGGAGAATTCTTTGCTTCCCAGAACAGTACCTACCGGTACGGGGCAGCATTTGTAAATGAAGCAAAGATTACGGGAGTCTTATCTCTTCTGAGCCGTCCACTATTATCCGATGTCACAAGCATTGTATGTGAATATACGGAGAAACGTCCCGTATTATCCTACTGCGGGGAGAGAGTTGTATTGCAGATGGCAACCAATGATGCCGTATCACATACCTATACGGAAGATTTGCGGATGCGGAGTCTGCAGAGTGCACTGGCATATTGCAATATCATGCTGGATATGCAGAAAATATCATGGCCGCAGACGGAAACCGACAGCTGGCAGGTTATGTATGACAAATTTTCAAGTAATCTGAATACCTACTGGAAAGGATTTTCCGGATTTTCCGCAACAACGGTTTCGGAAAGTGATGTAAGGGTAAGAAACTTCCTGAACATGGATTATCAGCAGGAAAGAAACGGGGATATGGTATCCATGCATATTTCCGGTGAACCCGGTTATTTCATTCTCCGGACACATGGGGAAGAAATCGCAGATACTTCCGGGGCGGAATGGACGAAGCTTGAGGATAATGCATGGCTGATAAAGGCGCAGCAGGAAGATGTGACAATAACACTAAAAAAGCAGGAACTGTATTATTACCTTCCAGAATAATAGGTAGTTGCGAAACACTTAGATATTTATAAATGTATATGCAAATGATATAATGACACGAAGGCACGCTCTCGCTACATTCGGCTGGTAGCGGATACATAAGGTCAGCCACTAACGTTGCACTAAGAATTTCCCCAATAAATTGGTTCTATTCTTAGTGCCTGACCTAAGTACCGACCGCCTCATAGTACCTTCTTAGTAATTGTTCAATTTGCATATACAATAGATACTTATTATGAGTTTCGCAATTAACTATTCCAGAATAAAATAGACAGGAGAATGGATATGAAGATCTGTATTGTGGCGGAGGGCTGTTATCCTTATGTGGTAGGCGGTGTTTCCGGATGGATTAACAGCATGATTAAATCATTTCCGGATGTGGAATTTATTTTGCTGGCGATTGTGGCAAACCGTACCGTCCGGGGGAAGTTTGCCTATGAACTTCCTTCGAATCTGACGGAAGTGTACGAAGTATATCTGGATGATTATGACTGGGGAAAAAAGCACAGGGAGAAACATCTGGCGCGGTTGAATAAGAAAGAGTATGCCGCCATGCGGAATATGGTATTAAACCGTGTGGCGGACTGGGATGTCCTGTTTGATCTGTTTCAGAAAAAGAAATTTTCCATTGACGATTTGCTCATGGGGCCGGATTTTCTGCATATTGCCATGGAATGTTATAAGATCCAGTATCCGAATATCGTATTCTCGGATTTCCTCTGGACATTGCGTTCCATCTATCTGCCATTGTTTTTTGTGATGAAAACGGAAGTGCCGTATGCGGATTTGTACCACTGCGTGGCTACCGGATATGCCGGTGTGCTGGGCTGCATGGCAAAGCATTTCCACGGCAGCGGACTGCTGATTTCCGAACATGGAATCTATACCAGGGAGCGTGAGGAGGAACTGATAAAGGCAACCTGGGTGGAGGGCATTTACAAAAATATCTGGATAGAACAGTTTAAGAAAATGTCAAGGCTGGCTTATCAGAGAGCAGACCTTGTAACCTGTCTGTACGACCATGCAAGGAGTCTGCAGATCGAACTTGGGTGTCCGCGGGAAAAGATCCGCATTACACCAAACGGAATCAATACGCAGCGGCTGGCGGATTTGGCGGGAAAATCAGAGGAAGAGGAAGAATGGGTTTATCTCGGGGCGGTATTAAGGGTTACTCCGATCAAGGATGTAAAAACCATGATACAGGCATTTGCTTTTGCCAAAAAAGAAGTTCCGAATATCAAATTATGGATTATGGGGCCATGTGAGGAAGATGAGGAATATGCGCAGGAATGTTTTGAACTGGTGGAGGCATTGCAGGTAAGCGACATTGTATTTACGGGAAGAATCGACGTCAAGGATTATCTCGGAAAGATGGATTTCACCATGCTGACCAGTATCAGTGAAGGTCAGCCGTTGACTATTCTCGAAAGTTTTGCCGCACATAAGCCGGTCATAGCCACGGATGTGGGAAACTGCCGGGAACTCATCTATGGAGCAGGCGATTCCTACGGAACGGCAGGAATCCTTACCCATATCATGAACATCGAAGAAATTGCCGGAGCTATTACGGAACTGGCACAGAACAAAGAAGAGCGGCTTCTGATGGGAGAAAACGGTTACCGGCGGGTAATGGACGGATATAAGGTAGAAGACATGAAGAAAAAATATACCGAAATCTATAATAAATTTGAAATCAGGAAAATTATGAGCGAAATTGATCAGGAGATAATGGAATCTGCGGATTAGCAGAAGAAAGAGGAGAAAAATATGGCTGGAATTGGAGTAAAGTTAAATCATATTTATGGAAAAAATACATTAACGACAAATCTGGCAGGAATGGCATACAGTACCATAGTAACAATAGCACCCATGATTGTTGTAATTGCGGCATTGATCGTCATGCAGAAGCTGCTTGGTTTTTCTGGGGCGGTCTATGCCCGCAGGGAGCTGTTCGCCTGCACCATCCTGTATATTTTCATATTTTCCCTGCTTACGGCATCCCCATTTAATTCCGTATTGTCAAGATATCTGTCGGATGTAATCTATAATGAAACCTACGAGGATATTCTTCCCTGCTATTATCTGGGAATGGGCTTAAACATTGCCGTAAGTGCCGTACCGGGACTGATTTTCTGTATCCACGAATACGTGGTCGGAAAAGTGGATATTTTGTATGTATTTACCGGATATTGTGGATATATGGCACTGGTACTTGTATTTTATTCCATGCTGTACCTGTCCATATGCAAAGATTACAAAAAGATTTCCTATTTTTTCCTGCTGGGTATGCTTACGGCAATCCTGATATCAGTTATTGTGGTACGGATTCTGGATGTGGAATGTACGTTTGGCATGCTTCTTGGCATGGTACTCGGCTTCGTGCTGATAGCCGCACTGGAATGTTCCGCAGTAAAAAGTTATTTCAAGAAAAACAGCGGAAATTATCAATATGTTCTCCAGTATTTCCGGAGATACTGGCAGCTCATCGTTACCAATTTCCTGTATACACTGGGAATGTATATACATAACTTTGTATTCTGGACTACAGATCTGCATATGGTGGTGGCGAAAAGCTTTGTCTGCGTTACCTCTTACGATATGGCAACCTGCATTGCCATGTTTACAAATATTTCATCCAGTGTTATATTTATAGCAAGGGTGGAAATGCATTTTCACGAAAGATATAAGGCATATTCGGAGGCCGTCATCGGCGGCAGGGGGATGGATATCGAACTGACACAGAAGAGAATGTTCCGCCAGCTGGCAGAGGAACTGATGAACCTGACGCGTATCCAGTTTATTATCTCACTGGTACTGTTTTTTATCTGTATCATATTCCTTCCGCAGTTCGGATTTGGTGGTCTGATTATGAGGATTTATCCGTGTCTGGCAGCAGGATATTTTATCATGTTCCTTCTATATGCGGAGATCATTTTCCTGTATTATTTCAATGATCTTACCGGATCGGTGCTTACCAGCATTGTGTTCTGCGGATGTACGGCACTGGGAAGCATGATAGCCGTGAATCTGCCGGACATGTGGTATGGCACCGGACTTGTCGTGGGGGCATTCCTGGGATTTACCGTGGCATATCTGAGACTGCAGTGGCTGGAAAAACATATGGATGTGCATGTATTCTGTAATGGAAATCTCTTAAAGCGGAAGAATGAAAAATGTCCGCCGTTTAAGGTATATGACAGAAGGGAAGCGGAAGAACGGAAGGAGGAGAATTAAAATGGAAATGATATTGCGTATATTTATGATTGTACTCGGCATAGTACTGCTTGGAAAAACCTTTGCATCCCTGGCAAAGCGTATTTTGACGGAACATTTTGGAATGTTATGGGGATTTTTTTCTGTGGTGCTGATTCTTGCAGGAATCCTTTTAAGTCCGACAGAATGGGGGAGTTATATCAGCCTGAGAGGTCTTATTCTGGTCATGATTACTATTTTCTGCGTGATCGAAGCGGCCTGGTTCATCAGCATCCAGGTATCGCTGTTAATACGGAAGAATCAGGAACTCGCCATGCAGGTATCGCTGTTGAATCAGGAGAATGAGCAGATTCTTGCAAAAATCAGTGAATTAGTGAGTAAAGCGGAGGAAACGAAAGAATGAAAAAAGTGCTGTTTGTCATCAATACACTTGGGGGTGCGGGTGCAGAGAAGGCATTGCTGGAACTGCTGCCACGTTTTTCGCCGGAGGAATATGAGGTATCGCTGTTTGTTCTCATGGGACAGGGGGAACTGATACAGGAGCTTCCCGCCCATGTAAAATTATTGAATCAGCGTTATTCCACGGAGCCGGTTCTGAATAAGAAAGGAAAAAAGGTTCTGGCGGGAAAAGTAATGGCAAGAGCCTTGTCACATGCGTCCCTGTTTCGGAATCTGCCCTATCTCATTTCTAACTTTCTGGAAATGAAGAAGAGAAAAAATGTCTGCGTGGATAAATTATTATGGAAAGTCATGGCAGACGGTGCGTGGAGAACAACGGAACAATACGATCTGGCTGTGGCATATCTGGAGGGAGGTTCGGCATATTATGTCAGGGACTATGTAAATGCAGAAAAAAAGGCGGTATTTCTTCATGTGGATTATGCCAGGGCGGGTTATACCAGAAAGCTTGACCGGGACTGCTACCCTGACTTTGACCGGATCTTTACCGTATCTGGGGAAGTAAAGGATAGTTTTCTTCAGGTTTATCCGGAATGTAAGGAGAAAACAGAGATTTTCCATAACCTGCTCGACCGGGAGAAGATTTGTAAGAAGGCATTGCAGGAGGGCGGATTTTCCGATGGATTTACCGGTACAAGGCTTCTGACCGTGGGAAGGCTTACGGCACAGAAGGCATATGAAGTATCTATCGCAGCCATGAAACTGCTGAAGGAGAAGAAAGGCAATGTACGCTGGTATGTGCTTGGGGAAGGAAATCTGCGGGATAAACTGCAGGAGCTGATCGATCAGTATGGGCTTACCAGAGATTTTATCCTCCTGGGGGCGAAGAAAAATCCCTATCCCTATTTCGCACAGACGGATATCTATGTACATGCCAGCAGATTTGAGGGAAAGAGCATTGCCATACAGGAAGCACAGATACTTGGATGTTCCATTATCGTATCGGACTGCAGCGGGAACCGGGAGCAGGTAGAAGATGGGAAGGATGGTCTGATGTGCAGGCTGACACCGGAGGATATCTGCGATAAAATCATCCGCATGATGGAAGATGAGGAACTAAGGATGAAGTGTGGAAGACGGGCGGCAAGGAAAAACTTTCCGGGGGAAAATGATGTAGAAAAGCTGTTTTGCATGATGCAGAGTGAGTAAGAAGAAAAAAGGATGATGAAAATGAAAGAAAGAAAAGAATTATTAATTATTATCCCGGCGTATAATGAGGAGAAGAATCTTCCGCAGCTTCTGGAAAAACTGGAAAAGCCGGAGGTGGCAGAGATAGCGGATATTCTGGTTATGAATGATGCTTCTTCTGATTCGACCAATCTTATTACAAAACAGAGAAAACATACCCTGGTTACACATGTGTTTAATCTGGGTTATGGGAGTGCACTTCAGCTGGGGTATAAGTATGCCATACGGCGGGGCTATCAGTATGTGATACAGATGGATGCGGATGGACAGCATGATGTGTGCAATATTCCGGTGCTGTACCGGGAACTAAAAACGGCAGATAAAGACGGAAGATGTCCGGATATCGTTCTCGGCTCACGTTTTCTGGAGGGCAGCAGTTCCTTCCAGGTATCGTGGCTGAAAAAGACAGCATTTTTCCTTTTCCGGCATTTTATCCATCTGGTGACAGGCAGTAAAATCACAGATCCGACCACCGGCCTGCAGGGGCTGGACCGGAAAGCCGTCCTGTATTATTCGCGGTATAACCATTTTGATGACAAATACCCGGATGCAAATATGATTGTCCAGATGAAGCTGCTGGGATTTCAGATTAAGGAAGTGCCTGCGGTCATGCACGCAAGAACGGAAGGAGTCAGTATGCATTCCGGATTAAAACCGGTAATTTACATGATTCGCATGATGTTCTCGATCGTATCCGTCTGGATTCGGATTAAAATATTAAAGATTGATGCGGGGGCGGGCGATGAAGTGGTTTAGGAAAAAGAAAGCTTTTGAGCCGGCAGATCTGGAAGAATCCACGGAATATCCGGCAAATCCGGACTGTGGCTGGTATGAGATCTACACGTTTCAGATTGAAAACAGCATAGATCCGGAAGAACTGAAATGGTCTTTGCATGAGGAAGAAAGGCTGGCACTGGTCCTTCTGGATATCGGGACATACCGTAATACCGCGCTGGGAGAAGCCGAACTGGAACATTTGAGACAGATTCTCAGATTCTTTGCACAATATAAGAAAGGTGTCATATTCCGGCCGGTGTATGACACGCAGGGCAAAGGAATGGAGAGAGAGCCGGATCACTTTGAACAGGTATTACAACATCTTGGACAGATTGGACAGACCGTGGCAGGGGAAGCGGACAGCATTTTTGTCTGGCAGGGACTTCTGGTAGGAAACTGGGGCGAAATGCACCATTCCAGATATCTTACGGCGGATAAGTTAAGGAAGATGTGGTCGGTATTAAGGGAGAGTACGCAGGGAAGGATTCGCTTAGCTGTGCGCACACCGGCACAGGCGAGAATGATAAGTACAAGGCAGGATTTTGAGCAGGGAGAGATTCCGGGCATTTATGATGATGGAATCTTTGGATCAGAAACCCATCTGGGAACATTTTCCGGGCAGCCCTGCCAGGAATGGCAGAAGGCATGGGAGAAAAAGGAAGAAATTGCCTTTCTGGATCAGATATCCCGGAGAGTACCATGTGGGGGTGAAGCGGTGGCAGGAACATCACCGGAACTGGAAGAAGCAGTAAAAGAACTTAGAAATATGCATCTGACCTATCTGAACTGTATCCACGATCCGCAGATGATGGAACGATGGAAAAAGCAGATCTGGCAGGACGGCATCTGGAAAGGCAGGACGGGATATGATTATATCGGAGCACATCTGGGGTATCGTCCGGTTATCCGGAATGTGTGCATGAAAGAAAAGAAAAATGTGGACAACTCAGCTGAAATAACCATTATTGTGGAAAATACGGGATTTGCCTGCTGTTATGCAAGTCTTGTGATATCGCTTATCTGCGAAAATGAAAACGGGCAGAGAGAAAAGACGGCAGAGTGGCAGGTGGACACATGGGAAAGCGGTGAGCAGAAAGAACTGCGGATGGATATCGAAAAGAAATATGGAAAATATTATCTGCACTGTGAGCGGCAGTGCGATGGACAGGCGGTGGAATTTGCCCATAAAAATGCAGGCAGCCATGTGTATCTGGGGTGCCTGCGGGGGTAATTAACGGGTAAGTGTTCCAAGAAATACCGTGGAAGAACTGCTTTTATTGGCAAAGGTGACCGGAAGCTCCAGTGTTTCGTCCGTCATGGAAAGGGCAAGGTTGTAATCGCCTTTTTCGAGATTGCGCACATCGATGGAAATACTCAGGACGGAACTGCATCCGGCGGAAAGCCGGCGGTTGTCAAAATCAACCGGAACTGTTACGGAATCGCCGCTTTCACGGTTTGTTAGTATAAGCTCCGTTGTAAACCGGCGGTAGGCGGGAGCGAATCCGAGATTATCGATGGTAATATTCAGTTCTGCCGTATCATCCAGTAATGGATGGAAATCGACCGCTGTTTTGGAAACGAAATAACGATACCCAAGATGGGTGGCGATGTAATCATATCCGGAACTTCCTTTCCAGATACCGGATTCTTCGTAAGTGGAATTTTTCCATTTCTCAAGTACTGCGGTATCGTGGCTGCGGTTCAGGTAAGATATATGCATACGGGATAAATCCCGGATGGCATTGTCAAGGTCGTTGTATTCATTATCCAGGACTGCCTCGCCGCCGTTTGGAACAAACTGGCAGATAATATTCTGGTAGGCAATTTCTTCTTCACGCGTTCCCTTTTCTTCGTAATCATAAGGATCGGAAAACGGGGTATCATCATAAGTGCCGAGGTCAAAGACAGATCCGAGCATACCGTCATTGTACAGACCGAGCCGGGAATTTAAAGAGCCATCATATGCCTGATCGGCCTGAAGCGGAGTCTTTGTTTTTAAAATGCTGCGCAGATGGGTTGGGGTGCGGACGGCCAGATAGATGGACGGATCAATCAGGGAAGCCTGATAATTCATCAGAGTGGTAATATCATCCGTTGTTCCGTAATTCGTGCCGGTCATCTCCCCGCAGTTGCCGGTGTATACCCCCTGCAGAAGCAGAATACAGCCTGCATACTGGTTGATTACACCACATGTCTGCTGCATATGCTGCATAATCTGATCAATAGAGGAAGGTTCTGTCGTCACGGCCTGACCATCCCAGTCATAAAGAAAGCGGATAATAAACTGTATTTTATCCTTCTGTCCTTCAGATAAAATCGCCTCTAACTGGTTGATTGCATTCTGGGTCAGATACTGCTCCGAGAAATTCATCAGGTTGACCTCTAATAAGATCAGCTGCCCCGGATTGGAAGCAAAACGTTCCTTTGCCCATGCGGCAGCATTGTCCGCTGGTTCATCCGTCAGGGTAAAACCATTCATTTCGTAGAATCCGCAGTAAGGATTTTGCAAAACAGACGGGGATTCCGTGTAATCTGCCGCAGTATAGGAAACCGGACAGAAACGCTGGAAGAAAAAGAACAGGATGCATACAAGAAAAATGATGGTACACAGTACAAAAAGCAGATTTTTACTAATAGTTTGGAATATTTTTTTCATAAACACCTCGAATGAGTTTTTTATATCTTATGATAACTGTATGATATGATATGAGGGGCAAAGTACCTTTTGACCATCATTTGATACACAAATTGCTCCGTTGCTATGCAACTCTCGCAATTCTACACACATTCGGAATCCGTTGATTTTCCCAGGAAAATCACTACTTCCTCATGTGTGCGGGTCAACAAGTCAGAGCTCTTATCCTGCAGGCAGGAACGAGTTCCGACCTTTTGAACCTTGTATCATCATATCACATGATAAGAAAAAAATCCATAGAGGATTTGGAAGGAGGATTTGATGGAAGAAAGGAGCAGAACGGAATATTCGGTAAGAAATACGGCTGCGGCAATGATTTCGAGAATACTTGCGTTAATCATGGGATTTCTGACAAGGGTAGTGTTCACCCATACCCTGAGTGCTGCATATGTGGGAGTCAATGGTCTGTTCTGGGACATTCTCAATGTACTTTCACTGTCCGAATTTGGCATTGGTACGGCGATTACCTATGCACTGTACCGTCCGATTGCACAGCATGATATTGAGAAACAGAAGTCCTTAATGGCTCTTTACCGGAAATTTTACCGTATTGTAGCATGGATCGTGGCACTGGCAGGGGCTGCACTGATCCCGTTTCTCGATATGCTCATAAAGAACAGGCCCGATGTGCCGCATCTGACCTTTATATATCTGCTGTACCTGACCAACTCTGTGTGTTCTTATATTCTGATTTATAAGAAAACATTGATCGATGCACACCAGATGGGTTATATCGGCGTTACCTGCCAGACATTTTTCTGGCTGATACAGGATATTTTCCAGATCCTCGTGCTGATTCTTTTCCGGAGCTTTACCGGGTATCTCTGTATATCCATTTTATGCACTATAGGAAACAATCTCTGGATATCAGGGAAGGCGGATAAAATGTACCCTTATCTGAAGGAAAAAGAGACAGAAAAACTTTCGGCAGAAGAAAAAAAAGGGATTTTTCAGAATATGCGGGCAATGCTGATGCATAAGATTGGTAATGTAGTATTGAATAATACGGATAATCTGCTGCTTTCCTCCATGGTAGGCATAGCAAGTGTGGCACGTTATTCAAACTATCATCTGGTCATCGCTTCGGTAAAGCAGGTCTTTGACCAGACCTTTCAGGGAATCAATGCAAGCGTGGGAAATCTGGGAGTATCGGAGGATTCGGATCATGTAAAAGATATCTTTGAAACAACTTTTTTTATCGGACAGTGGATTTATGGATTCGGTGCAATCTGTCTGTATGAATTATTAAACTCATTTGTGGAAATCAGCTTCGGGCAGTCCTATGTATTCTCACGGGCAGTCGTGTTTGTGCTGTGCCTGAATTTTTATATTACGGGTATGCGTCAGGCGGCATTGATTTTCAGGGATTCCCTTGGACTGTTCTGGTATGACAGATACAAGGCAGTGGCAGAAGCGGTACTGAATCTGTTGCTTTCCATTCTCCTTGCAGGAAAATACGGAACGATCGGTGTATTTATGGGAACAATTTTAAGTACTGCAATGACATCCCTGTGGGTAGAACCATTTATACTATACCGGCATGCGTTAAAAAGCCGGGTATCGGTATATTTTCTGAAATATATTCGTTATGCTTTTGTAATGTTTCTTGCAGGAGGCTGCACAGATTTTCTGTGTTCACTGGTACAGGGAAATGTATGGAAAATCTTTTTCGGCAGACTGCCGATATGTATATTTGTTCCAAACATGATATTTCTGTTAATCTATTGCAGAAGCAGGGAATTTGGGATAGTAAAAGATAAAACAGGAAAGGTATTAAAGAGAAAATATGGGCATAAATAGAGAAGAACAATTTTTATGCAATGCGTTGGCGGAGGTACTGGCAGGAAAGGAACCGCCGCATCCGGAAAAAAGGACGGATATGGATCGGGTGCTTGAACTGGCATATGCCCACAAAGTACACCCGCTGCTATATGAATGCTCCGACTTGGAAGAGGTATCGGCGGAATGGAGGGAAAGGTTAAAAAGAGAGAGCCGGAAAATCGTAAGTCAGAACTACCGGCTGTTATTCCTGACGAAGTATCTGACATCCGTATTAGAAGAAAATGGAATCGGCACGGCGGTATTAAAGGGTGTCGGGGTGGCACAGCTTTATCCTGTCCCGGAGCTGCGTAAATCCGGGGATATCGATCTTTTAGTCAGCCGGAAACATCTTGCGAAGGCAGAAGAACTGATGAAAGAGGCAGGATTTGTCAGGGAAGAGGAACAGTGGACCAGACACCATGTATCCTATGTGACAAAGGAAGGCATATCCATAGAATTGCATATCATGCTTGCGGAAGAGATTGATTTTCCGGCATTGAACCAGTACATGAACGGAAAAGAAGAGGAATTTCTGGCACATACCATAAGAAAAGAAATTATGGGAATACCGCTGCCGGTGCTGCAGGATGCTTATCAGGGATTATATCTTCTGATTCATATGACACAGCATTTTATGAAAGCCGGGTTCGGACTGAAGCTGCTATGTGACTGGGTGGTATTCTGGAATGGTACGGTGGCAGAGGAAGAGCAGGAGAAATTCGCCTGGCTTATCGAAGAGAGCGGACTGGGTGCTTTTTCGGATATTGTGACACAATGCTGCATTACCTATCTGGGATTGCAGGAAGAAAAGCTTCTGTTCCGGAAGAAAGAAGATGTGAAATGCAAAGAATTTATGGAAGATGTGTTTGAGGCGGAAGAATTTGGAAAATCCAGTGCGGATCGTATGGTAGCCATGCGTGGAAATGGAATCGGGGACTATATCCGGGAATTCCACCGGCAGATGAAGATCACATATCCACGGGCATCCGGGAATGTTCTGCTGTGGCCTGCTCTGTGGTGCATGACATTTACCGGTTTTATTTACCGCAATTACACAAGAAGAAATGTATCTTCCCTTGCGGTTTTGAAAAAGGCTGGAAGCAGAAGCAGGATGATGAAGGAACTCGGATTTTTTACAGAGGAGAAGGGAGACAGAAAGAAATGAAAAAGATTTGCTTTTTTTCGGGGGATATCACAAGAAGCGGCGGAACGGAAAGAGTTGAGGCAATGATTGCGAACGGATTGCAGCAGACCGGAAGGTATGAAATCGTGTTTTTAAGTCTTGTCGAGAAAAACAAGGACACTTTTTTTTCGCTGGATTCTGCGGTTTCCCGATATGCTTTGGGGAAAAAATGGATCAGTCCCGGTCCCGGATATCTGAAGCTGCTGCCGAAAATCCGCCGGTTTATCCGGCAGCAGAATATCGACATAATCGTAGATATCGACATTGTGCTGGATATTCTTTCCATTCCTGCCTGCCGTGGAATGAAAGTAAAAATCGTTTCCTGGGATCATTTTAACTTCGACTTTGAAATGTCGGTATTTTACCGCAGGATGATTTTAAAATATTCTGTAAAGCATACGGATGTTGTAATTACACTGACAAAAGAGAATGAAGAGGCATACCGCAGGCAGCTTGGAAGAACGGAAAATATCACAACCATTTATAATCCGATGGAGAAGATAAAAGAGATTTCAGATGACAGCGGACGGGAAAAATATGTGATTACGGCGGGGCGGCTGGTGGAGGAAAAAGGAACAGATTATCTGGCGGTAGTGGCAGCCAAAGTACTGGAAAAATATCCGGACTGGAAGTGGCTGGTGCTGGGGGAAGGAGAAATGCGGCATCTGCTCGAGGAAACCATAAAAGAAAAGCATCTGGAGGGAAGGCTGGTTCTGACCGGAAACGTACAGGATGTTGGTGCATACCTTGCAAAATCACAGATCTTTGTGCTGACATCAAGGCGGGAAGGTCTGCCCATGTGTCTGTTGGAAGCCAAAGCATATGGTCTGGCATGTATCAGCTTCGATATCAGAACCGGTCCGAAGGAAATTATAAGGGACGGCAGAAACGGATATCTGATTCCGCCGTTTGACTGTGACAGAATGGCAGAGAAGACAGGCTGGCTGATAGAACAGGAAGAAGTAAGAAACACATTCTGCCACAGGGCAAAAGAAGGCACAGAGGAATTTGAATTTGCAAAAATTATCGAAAAATGGGAAAGAGAGGTGTTGACAGAATAAAATCTCACGATATAATAAGTTAAAGAGGCATCGAAAACCCCTAAACATATCAGGATACAAAGGAAAGAGGAACAGAATGATGAAAGAATACCAAAGACCGGTTGTAGAATTAGCCGAGGGGCTCAGTGAGGGCATCTATGCAGCCAGCGGTGATGAAGAACAGGAAACAACAAAAGATCATCCGGAAGTCTGTAAGTATGGCAGACGGGAGGCAAATCCGGGGGTCGATATGTGTCAGGCCTGTTCTGCTACAAATGGCTTATCTTCAGATGGTTCGGGATATTTCAGGGAAGACTTTGGCGGATGCCCGGAGAATATGCCAATAAAGAATAACTAAGGGAATAAAATGATTCAGATGTTGTAAAAGGAGTTGTGTAATATGAGAAATTATATGAAACCAGTAGTAATTGTAAACAGTGAAGTATCTGAGGGAGTATATGCAGCCAGTGGTTCAGCGGATGAATGTTATACCGTAACTGCATATATACATCAGAGACCGCAGATGGGCAGAGGCGATTACCGTATCCAGGTAAATGGAAGACATGAAGCTGCAGACGGACATCACAGCGGACAGCAGGTACTTACCATGAACTTTAACCAGCCGGTTACCTATGTAAGTTCAAATGGTACACTCAGTGCCGGGGACGGAACAAGTACCATTGACATCACATACACTTATCATAATAATGGAAACGACAACATCGGTCTTGGTGAAGTCATTGTACAGTCTGAACAGGGACTGGAAGTTACAGGTTCAACACTTTCCTGTAATCATGACTGTGGCCAGCATTAATCTGACAGAATTATAAGATAATCGAAGGAGTATCATCTGAGGGTGGTACTTCTTTTTTTATTAAAAAACAAAAATGGGACACAAATTGACAGAATTCGGACATTTACTATTCAGGAAGTATTATTTCTGGTATAATGAGAAGATATTATAATTTATAAGGCGGAGCAGGATTCATTTATGAGAAAAATAAAAAGAATAATTTTGGCACTAAACAAAATGTATAGGAATGCAGTAAAAAAGGATAAAAAACTAATAATGATGGTTATCGTTTATATGTTTTCATCCTGTATTTTTGATGTATTATTAGCATTTTTTCCTAAAATATTATTGGATATGTACATCAATGCGTATTCTATTAAAAAAATGAGTATATTTATTATTGTATTTCTGATATCTGGATGCTTTTCTGGAATGATTACAAATGTTATTAAGCAGATTTCCGTTGCAAAAATCGGTTATTTACGAATAGATTACCTTGCGGATGCTTTTCATAAGATTATTACGAGCGAATATAAATATATGGAAGATTCCACATTTTTTAATAAATATGATTCTGCATTTGATGCCTGTTCTAATGCAGAAAATGGGATAGAAAAGGTTTATAATATTTTATTTGATATACCTGCATTAGTCATTAAAATTATAGTGTTTGCAGTTGTTTTGTGTAGATTTTCTCTATTAGTAGTGATTATGGCAGGAGTACATGCATTGGTGTCGTTTTTGCTTAAGAAAAAATCTGCCATGTATAAATATTCCTATAGGGAAGAATTTTCAAAAATTAATCGTAAAAAGCGATATTATAATAATATTTCTCAGGATTTTCAATATGGAAAAGATATACGATTATATCATTTCAGAGATATTATAAATGAAAAATATGGTAATGAAATAAAAAAATACAAAGAATTGTCTGGAAAAGTAAAAAATAAGGAGACTTTGTTAAATCAGGCAATGGGAATTACAATGGTATTGAGTGACATTGTGATATATGGCACAATAATACTAAATTCCATTAATGGGATAACAATATCAGATGTAACAATGTACTTTATTCTTGTTAATATGTTTATGGCTTTTGTTAATTATCTGATAGTATGTATTTCCGGTATTTATGGGGAAGGATTATTTATTGCTGATTATTTTGATTTTATTGCTGCCGATTTAGGCGAAGATAAAGAAAGCATCTCTGATAATATTGATAAGATGGAAACAGATATAAAAATAAGAAATTTATGCTTTAAATATCCGGAGAGCAATGTATATGTATTTAAAAATTTAAACTTGGATATAAAATCAGGAGAAAAAATAGCTCTGGTTGGTGATAATGGAGTTGGTAAGTCTACTTTAATAAAAATTTTATCTGGGTTATTTCGGGAATATGAGGGAGAAATATATATTGGAGGACGTTCTATAAGAGATATTAGTACGAAGAGTTTATATAAGATGTTTTCTGTGGTTTTTCAGGATATTAATCTGCTGGCATATACGGTTGGTGAAAATATAACAGGTTCTTCAGGAAAAAGTGATGAAAAAAAGGTCTGGAGTGCTTTGGAGAGAGCCGGAGTAAAAGAAAAAATAAGTCACACGGAAAAAGGCCTGAATCAATTAGTCCATAAATATATGGATGAAAAAGGTTTGGAATTTTCTGGTGGCGAGATCCAGAAGCTTGCAATCGCAAGGGCTTTATATAAAGATGCTCCTTTTTATATATTAGATGAGCCAACAGCCAGTCTGGATGCTTTGGCAGAGAAAGAAATATATGAAAAATTTGAAAAAATTACAGATAATAAAACAACCGTTTTTATTTCACACAGACTTGCCAGTACAAAATTTTGCGACAGAATCGTATTGCTTGGACCGGATGGCGTTTTGGAGCAGGGAACACATGAAGAATTAATGAAAATGAATGGAAAATATTTTGAAATGTTTTCTATACAAGGTAAATATTATCAGGAGAACGAAAATGAAGAAAATAAAGTTGTTTGTTAAAATGTCATGGGATGTTTCGATCAGGTATTACATTTTGTTGTTTGTATCATGTGCAATATCAGGTGTGCAGGTGTTTTTGAATTTGTCTCTGCCGGCTCTTTTTATTGAGGCATTGACCACTGGAAGCAGTATGGGCAAATGTGGAAAATATGCAGCAATTATTGTTTTATCAAATGTGATATTATTTATGTGTAACCAGGTGATAGAAGGAAAACTGGAAGTTGAAAAGATATATGTAAATGATATGTTAAATAAAAAGTTATCACAGAAAATAATGACTCTGGGTTATGACAAAATAGAAAATCCGTATTATCTGGATTTACGTCAGCAGGCAGTTTATGCGATAGAGGTTCAGGATGCCATTACGGTGTTTGTCTATACAATGACAGATACGGTAAAAAAGAGTTTCATTATTCTTGAATTGTTTGTAGTGATGTATCAGCTGAGCAGATTTTTAGTTTTAACTATTCTGGTGCTAGATATTATTGTAGTAATTGCGTATATATTATTTAAAAGATATGAAAAGAAATTTATGGACAAACTGGCGGTTTTGAATAGAAAATTTTCATATTATATCGGATTGTGTTTTGATGAAACGATTCAAAAGGATATCCGGCTTTATGATATGAGTGAAATGCTGACGGATAAGGTAAAAGATGAGAACAAAAATATACTGAATTATCAGATGGGATATCGCTGCAGAAAAGGATTGTTTAATGGTGTTATTTCTGTTTTGAGTGTAGTGCAAAGTGTAATTTCCTATACTTATATTATAATGAGAACTTTCCGCGTGGGATCAGGTGCAAGGTTAAGTTATGGACAGTTTACTTTTTATATTAATGCTGCAATAAATGCTTTTAATATAGCAAAAGAGTTATTATTTGATTTGGTAAATATTTCACAAACACTGGAGTATTTAAATCCATATATTGAATTTATGAAACTTGAAGAAGATGATAAACATTATGGAGAGATAGAAATGGATTCCCGGATATCCAGTCTGGAATTTAGAAATGTTACATTTATATATCCGGGGGCTGAAAAAGAAGTGCTTAGCAATGTTTCGTTTAAAGTGTCATCAAATCAGAAAATATCAATCGTGGGATTGAATGGAGCAGGCAAATCTACGATTGTTAAATTGATTTGCAGATTGTACCAGCCAACAAAGGGAAGTATTTTAATTAATGATATTGACATATGGGAATATAACGAAGAGTCATATGATAAAAATATTACTACAGTATTTCAGGACTATAAAATATTTGCAATGTCTATATTTGAGAATATAGTATGTGGAAAATCTGGCATATATAAAAATGTGCTTCAGTGGATGGACAAGCTGAATATCAGTTATCTGGATAAAAAATATGAAAAAGGTATTTATACAGAATTAAACAAGGCATATGAGGATGAGGGAATTGATTTATCCGGCGGCGAAAAACAAAAGCTTGCGATAACGAGAGCTTTATATAAAGGCGGAAGTATTTTTATTCTGGATGAGCCGACAAGTGCTTTAGATCCTAAGTCTGAAGCGGAAATTTATTCACAGTTTGAGAAATATACGAATGGAAAAATGACTGTTTACATATCTCACAGAATGTCCAGTGCAACATTATGTGATAAAGTTCTGGTATTAAAAGAAGGAAAGGTAATTGATTTTGATAATCATAAGGAACTTATAAAAAACAAAGATAGCCTGTATTATAAAATGTTTATGGCACAGGCTGAAAATTATGCAGAATAGGAGAAAAGAGAATATGGGGGTAGAAATAAAAAAGTGGCAGTCCAGGGAATGTCAGAAATTCTCCAACATTTCCTGGATTTCTTCCTCAGATAATATACTGCACCGGTGTTCACGAATGGCATATACCCGCCGGCACATAGAGAGAACTGTCGGACGGTGCGTGGTAACGATGCAGGTGCGGGGATAGTCATCTTTCATAATATTCTTCAGGACGGCACGTTCTGTTGCCACATCCAGAGCAGAGGTTGCTTCATCCAGCAGAAGGACAGGGGACTTGCGGAGCATGGCTCTGGCAATGGAAAGCCGTTGTGCCTGCCCTTCGGAAAAGCCGCCTCCGCGCTCCTTCATACTGCTGTTGATCGTATTCGGAAGTTTCTTTACAAATTCCCATGCACATGCCTGCTTTAATGCAAGAATAATTTCTTCATCCGTGGCATCCGGTTTTACAATACGCATATTTTCGGCAATCGTTCCGGAAAACATAGTATTTCCCTGGGGAACATAGGAAAATAACTTCCTCGCGGAAGGAGTGAGAGGTAATTCGCAATGTTCCGATTCGCTGTCTGCATAGATTACGGAAGTTCCGGTCTGTGGTTTTAAGAGTGACAGAATCAGCCGGAGCATGGTGGTTTTTCCTTCTCCGGAAGGACCGACCAGTGCGATGATTTCGTGTGGATGTGCTTCAAAGTCCGCATGTTCAAAAACCTGTGTGCCATTATGGTAAGAATACGAAATATCGGACAGCTTCAGGCTGATTCCATTTTCGGAAAAGGTATCTGCAAAAACGGAAATCTCATCATTCAGACTGTAATCCTCCTGTGGCATATCGATGATATCCATCAGCCTTCCGGCAGATGTGGTAAGGCTGATGGCTGATGGCACCATCGAAATCAGCGAGTTTAATGCTCCGGTCAGGGTACCGGATAAGGAAAGGAACAGAGTCATGGTTCCGTAACTTATCGCACCCGAAAATACACGGTAAATTCCCCAGCCGTAGGAACTGTAGGAAACCACAAGTCCGGTAACGGACATAATAATAGAAGTTACAATGGACATACGCTGAAATTCAAGCTTCATGGAAATATATTCTTTCTGCAGTTCACGAAGCCGGTCCAGATAAAAGGAAAGTGCATCAAATGCTTTTATTGTCTGGATATTGGAAAAAGTTTCCTGATTAAATCCAGACATTTTAGCACTCATGGCAGCACTTTTTTTATTATTATTTATCATGCGCTGCATCAGTGTTTTGGATATGATAAGACTGACCGGCACACTGATAAAGGTAAAAATGGCAAAACTGGCATCGTGATAGATTACAATGGCAAATGCACTGATAAATTTAAAAATATTAATAATCAGATTCGGAATCCAGTTTAAAATACCGTTCGATATATTAGAAGCATCCGAACTCCAGCGGGTCAGAAGATCCCCGGTATGATAATTTGTGATGGATTCCCAGTCCGTAACCAGCATTTTTGAAAAAATATCCGCTTTAATATCCGCATCTACTTTCATACTGATCCAGCTGGACGCATAATTGGTAATCTGGCTGATAAAGATATTGGAAACGGACAGGCCGACCATCATGCAGAAAGTCCGGACAAGTTCTCCGGTTTCATGCCCGGTAATAATATCAACAAGATTTTTGGAGACAATGCTGCTTCCGAGTCCGAGTATAGTTCCGGTAAGTCCGAGTGCCGTATATAAAATCATCGCCCACCAGTAATGCCTGGCATAGTCGTAAATCCAGCGGGTCTGGCGGAGCATATCCTGAAGAATCCCCTTCTGGATTCTTTTTTTGATCTGTTTTAAATAACTAATTTTCATTATAAAATCCTTTTTCCCAAATATTAATCTCTTTCTGCATCAGCCGGGCGGCACTTTCTTTTTTCGTGCAATGCAGCCGCCGGATATAGATTTTGTCATGCAGTTCATCAGAAAAAGATAGAAGTGTGTTTAACTGCTCCGGTGTCCATGCAGGAGAGATAAAACGTTGTGCAACGGACAGAATCTGTTCTTCGGCAGGCAGTTCCTCGATAAAATCATTTTCCGACTGGCGAAGCAGAATGATTCCCCCCAGTGGGTAGGAAGCGGTATCGAAAATACCGGATGTGCCACACCACGGAAGTCCGTGTACATAAGGAACATTATTTTTCAGTGTGATCAGATTCAGATCCCCGTTTATGACCGGAGTGTGGAAATACTTCTGCCACAGGGCGGTATGTGTGGATTTTCCAGTGCCGGATGGAGCAGAGAACAGCCATGCCTTTCCGTGATAAAGAACAGAAGCAGAATGAATGGCAAAAATATTCTGAAATTCAGCCCGGTAAAGATATAAAAACCGGATGGCATGGAAAAGCTCTGCGGAAGAATCCGGACTAAGAGAGCAGCAGAAAAGATCTGCATCCTTCCCGGATTTAGCAAGCTTCGCACTGATAAATGAAGCGGAAGACGGAAAGCTACAGAAATAAAATTCATCACAGTCATACAGGACAAAATCCGGATTATGTAAAATCAGAGTTCCGTCTTTCCGTACAGGCTCCGGAGCAGTATGGATCCGGATGGTAAGATCGGGATCCGGACAGAAAGCTGTTTCAAAGGCATCGAGAGAGGGAAATAGAAGAAAAGAAGCCCCGTAAATGCGGATAGAGATTCCCCCGATTATAAAGTTACGGCAGGGAAGTGATGTCCGGCGATCCGAAACGATCATTCCCAGTGAAGTAAGCCGGCTGAGAAAAGAATTAAAATCTGCCCTCATGGAATCTATCTCTTCCGGTTCTGCCTCATAATGCCGGATAAATAATTCAAACAATTCTTCTTTACTGCGCTCCTGTGCAAGGAGATTCCACAGGAAAATTCCTGTATCATTCAGCCGGACTCCCCGCCTGTGATCTGCAATATTCTGCCCATAAGGAAGAATATAGAAACTATCTGCGATTTTAACCAAAGAATAATTAGCTGCCTGCTTCATGTTATACCTCACAAATTTACTTTTAATACTTATATCATTATTATAGCATTTAATCCATAAAAATGCTATAATGGGAAAATAAAACGTAAAGGGGTGCAGAATGGAACAGATAGATATTGAAAAACTTCTGCAGGAAGGAAAAATTGTACAGACAAAACTGAGAGGATACAGTATGTATCCCCTGTTTGTTCCCGGAAGGGAAGATGTAAGGATTGAAAGCTGCCGTCAGGACAGCCTGCACAGGGGAGATGTAGTTCTTTACCGGAGAACCGGCGGCAGGCTGGTGCTGCACAGAATACACCACATAAAAAACGGAAAATACTATATGGTGGGGGATAACCAGACAGAAATTGAAGGACCGCTGGAACCGGAGCAGATAAAAGGGAAAATGACAGCGTTTATAAAAAATGGAAAAATAATACCAGAAGATAATGTGTATTACCGGATGTACGCGGCAACATGGCTGTTTTTCAGACCATGCAGACCGGTTATCGGAAAAATTGTTCATTTTTTCAAAAGCCGGAAAAGGAAATAAATCCAATCTTAATCTGATTTTAATAAAACTCTCCTTATAGATTAATTTTTCGGATGTATCATATACTCAGCAAAACAAAAAGAGCATGACACAGAAAGGAAGTTATCATTATGGAACAATTTGAAAAGGTAGAAAAATTAAGGGAAAAAACAGGTGTATCATATGAAGATGCAAAAAAGGCACTGGAAGAGCATGACTGGGATATGTTAGAGGCGATTGTGGCACTGGAAAATGAAGGAAAGATAAAGAAACCGGAAGTATCCACCTATACTACGGGACATTCAGGGAATGGAGAGTTTGAGAATGCTTCCAGGACTTATGAAGAGAACAGCAGCCGGATGACATTTGGGCAGATGGCGGATAAATTCTTCCAGTGGTGTGGAAAAATTATCAAAAAAGGATGCGAAAATTTCTTTGAAGTAAAGAAGAATGGCAAAGAAATCATCAACATTCCGGTCATTATACTTGTGATATTTATATTGGTAGCCTTCTGGGTAACCGTTCCACTTCTTATTATAGGAATGTTCTGCGGATTCAAATATTCGTTCCGCGGGGACATGGCAGGAACGATCGACATTAATTCAGCATGTGACAAGGCAGCCCAGACCTGTGTAAATATCAGGAAAGAGTTTACAGATAAGCAGGAATAAAGAATAATACAGACAGCCGATGCGGGCAGAAACAGGAGAAAGAGCATGAAGACAAAGATTTTGGTAATTGAAGATGAAGAAAAGATAGCCAGGTTTATTGAACTGGAATTAAAACATGAAGGATATGAGGTCAGCAAGGCATTTGACGGAAGAGAAGGGCTTGAGATGGCACAGTCCGGAAGTTTTGATTTGATTCTTCTGGATATTATGCTCCCGCTTCTGAATGGGCTGGAGGTATTAAGGCGGATTCGTAAAATGTCAGAAGTTCCGGTGATTATGCTTACGGCAAGGGATGCAGTGATGGATAAAGTATCGGGACTTGATGCCGGTGCGGATGACTATATCACAAAACCGTTTGCTATAGAGGAACTTCTGGCACGAATCCGGGTTGCCTTAAAGAAATCAAAGGCGGCAGGGGGGAAAGAAGAACACAGAATCGAGGTAAACCAGGTCATTCTGGATGATGACCGGCATGAGGTCAGCTGTCATGGAGAGCGGATTGAACTGACGCACAGGGAATATGAACTGTTAAAAGTCCTTATGCAGAATAAAAATATTGTCATGGACAGGGAAAAACTGCTGAACCTTGTGTGCGGATACGACTATGCCGGAGAAACCAATATCATTGATGTATACATCCGGTATATCAGGGCAAAGGTAGATGATCGTTTTGGGATAAAACTGATTACAACAGTGCGCTCTGTGGGATATGTAATAAAAGAAGGGGAATGATATGACAGAAAGCAAATTTACTTCTTCCATTGCACGCCAGATCAATATGAATTTCTGGTTCCGGCAGTTTTTTATCTTTATTTTAATGGATATGTTAATGATACTCCTGACAGCAGGAGTATTTTTTCAGTGGGATATCAGGAAAATCTGTGACTGGGACAATCTAACCATATTAAAAGCTCTGTTTCTGGAAAATAAATATCTTCCTATTATAATACTGGTATTTCAGGTGCTTGTTCTTTTCGATGGCATTTTTCAGACACGAAAGATACGAAGAGTGATGCGTCCTTTAAATGAGATGGCAAAAAAGGCACAGGAGCTTGGAAATATTGCATTTGATCCGGAAAAATTCTCCAGTCTGGAAGATGCGATTTCCCATATACAGCCGGACAGTCCGGATGCGATGCTGGCAACCGGAGATAAGGATCTGAAAAGTCTGGAAGTGGCAATCAACAATCTTCTGGAGCGGATGAGGAGAATTTACAGGCAGCAGAACCAGTTTGTATCCGATGCATCCCATGAATTAAGAACACCGATTGCCGTTATCCAGGGATACGTTAATATGCTTGACCGGTGGGGAAAGGATGATGAAGAAATCCTGAACGAGTCCATAGAAGCATTAAAAAATGAATCGCAGCATATGAAAGAACTGGTGGAGCAGCTGTTGTTTCTGGCACGGGGAGACTGTGGAAGAAATACATTAAAAAAAGAAACACTGAACCTGACCGATATTATCCGGCAAGTATGTGAGGAATCTGAAATGATAGATGAACATCACAAATACCATTTTAAAGGATCGGAAGAACTTCTGATGGAAGGTGATTTGTCCATGCTGAAACAGTCCGTGAGAATATTTACGGATAATGCAGCCAAATATTCGGAAGAGGGGCATACGATTGTGCTTGCGGCGGGCAGGAATGAAAGTGGTATCTATTATTCTGTACAGGATGAGGGAACCGGAATCGAAGAAAAAGATGTCAGCCATGTATTTGACCGTTTTTACCGGTCAGATGAAGCAAGAAACAGTAGAACAGGCGGAACCGGACTGGGATTATCCATTGCGCATTGGATTGTGGAGGCCCATGACGGTGTGATAGAAATAATATCGCGCCCCGGTCTTGGGACGCGATTCACGGTAAGGTTTCCGAAACAGAAATAATTACATTTGATTAGACTCTCTCCCAGCGGCCGGAAGCACCGCATGGAAGAACAAGTCCGTTTGATGAAACCGGAAGTCCGATTTCCTGTGATTCTGCTTTTCCTCCAAACTGACTGCAGATTTCCGTTGAAATCATATAAGTAAGAACAGAAGGTGCAAGTCCGGTGGTATAGGAATTAATCAGGAAAAATACGGCATCATCGGAGAGAATCCTGGTGCAGAGGCGGATAAAATTATGTATGGAGTCTTCAATCTTCCAGATTTCCCCTTTCGGACCTCTTCCATAAGAAGGAGGATCCATGATAATTCCGTCGTATTTATTGCCTCTGCGGATTTCACGCTCCACGAATTTGACGCAGTCATCCACAAGCCAGCGGATAGGAGCGTCCGAAAGCCCGGAAGACTGTGCATTTTCTTTTGCCCAGTTTACCATGCCTTTTGAGGCATCCACATGGGTTACCTGCGCACCTGCGGCAGCAGCAGCCAGTGTAGCACCACCCGTATAGGCAAAAAGATTTAAGACTTTCAGAGGTCTGCCGGCCTTTTTTATTTTTTCACTGAACCAGTCCCAGTTTACCGCCTGCTCCGGGAACAGTCCCGTATGTTTGAAACTAAACGGTTTCAGGTTAAAAGTCAGTGATTTATAACGAATACTCCACTGTTCCGGGAGATCGAAGAATTCCCATTCCCCGCCGCCTTTTGAACTTCTGTGATAATGTCCGTTTAAATTCTTCCAGGTTTTAATTGTTTTCGGGGTATCCCATATGACCTGCGGGTCCGGACGGACCAGAATATAATCGCCCCAGCGTTCCAGCTTTTCGCCGGCAGAACAGTCAATCACTTCATAATCTTTCCAGTTATCTGCAATCCACATAATGTAATCTCCATTTCTTCTTAATATAATGCCATCTGATTGTACTATTAAACAGGAAATCTGTCCAGTAAAAAGTTTTTGAAAAAAATTTAAAAAAGTACTTGCATTATCAGGAAAAGTAGTGTATAGTATTCCTTGCTGTGGCATGATAGCGATGAAGTGTGAGGTTGCTGCCGGACAGGCAGGTTTTCCACTGAGCGAATGTCAAGTTAGGAAACTGGCGACAAGTCACTGTACAAATTAAAGAATCTCTTTGCAAAGGGATGCGTGTGTCAAAAACTGCGATTTATTAAGTAGGAAACACACGGCAAAGTGTACAGTCACCACTTGTTGTGCTTAGTTAAAAGTACGAAAAGGAGGCGACTTTTTTTATGGCAAGTCAAGTAATGAGAATCACATTGAAAGCTTACGATCATCAGTTAGTTGATCAGTCAGCTGCCAAAATCATCGAAACTGTTAAGAAGACAGGAACAAAGGTTAGTGGACCGGTACCTCTTCCAACAAAGAAGGAAGTAGTTACAATTCTTAGAGCTGTTCACAAATACAAAGATTCCAGAGAACAGTTCGAACAGAGAACTCATAAGAGACTTATCGATATCATCACACCTTCACAGAAGACTGTTGAGACATTATCAAGATTAGAAATGCCAGCAGGTGTATATATCGACATCAAAATGAAGACAAAATAATTTGTCAAAAATGAAAGCAAGTAATCCTGAAGGGTTTAGATATAAAAGTAACACACTTCCTATTTAATAGGGAATCAACGCAGTGTTCTGCAGTGTTCCACCTATATTAAGCTGTTCTAGGATGTTTTCGGTATGAATCTCATACAGAAAACCGCTGTAGATTAAACAGGAGGTATAACAATGAAGAAAGCAATTTTAGCAACAAAAGTTGGTATGACTCAGATTTTTGCTGAAGATGGTGCATTAACACCGGTTACCGTGCTTCAGGCTGGTCCATGTGTTGTTACTCAGATTAAGACAGTAGCAAACGATGGTTACAGTGCAGTACAGGTAGGCTTTGGCGATATCAGAGAAAAATTAGTAAACAAGCCGAGAAAAGGACATTTTGATAAGGCGGGAGTTCCTTATAAGAGATTTGTAAGAGAATTCAAGTTCGAAGATGCTGAAAACTATTCAGTAAAAGACGAAATCAAAGCTGATATCTTTGCGGCTGGCGATAAGGTTGATACAACAGCTATTTCAAAGGGAAAAGGATTCCAGGGTGCAATCAAGAGATTAGGACAGTCCAGAGGACCGATGGCTCATGGTTCTAAATTCCACAGACATCAGGGTTCAAATGGTGCATGCTCAAGCCCTTCAAAAGTATTTAAGGGAAAAGGAATGCCAGGACATATGGGCTGCAAGAAGATTACAGTTCAGAATCTTGAAATCGTTAAAGTTGATGTAGAAAACAACTTAATCCTTGTAAAAGGTGCTGTTCCGGGACCAAAGAAAGCATTGGTTACAATTAAGGAAACAGTTAAGTCAGGCAAATAGGTATTAGGGAAGGAGGAACAATCAAATGTCAAAAGTATCTGTATACAATATGGAAGGACAGCAGGTTGGCGAATTAGAACTGAATGATGCAGTGTTTGGTGTAGAAATCAACGAACATTTAGTAAATCAGGCGGTAAAGCTTCAGCTTGCAAATAAACGTCAGGGCACACAGAGCGCAAAGACACGTTCAGAAGTGAGCGGTGGCGGAAGAAAGCCTTGGAAGCAGAAGGGTACAGGCCATGCAAGACAGGGTTCAACAAGAGCTCCACAGTGGACAGGCGGTGGTGTTGTATTTGCTCCAAAGCCAAGAGATTATTCATTCAAGATGAATAAGAAAGAAAAACAGTTAGCTCTTAAGTCAGTACTGACATCAAGAGTTCAGGAAAATAAATTTATCGTTGTTGATGCAATTAAGATGGATGAAATCAAGACAAAGACATTTGTTAAGGCTTTAGACAGCTTAAAGGTATCAAAGGCACTCGTAGTTTTAAATGAAAACGATGTGAATGTTGTTGCTTCAGCAAAGAACATTCCGGGCGTTAAGACAGCATCCGCTAAAACAATCAATGTATATGACATCTTAAAGTTTGATACACTTGTGATTGATAAGGCAGCTGTAGCAACCATCGAGGAGGTGTACGCATAATGGCAGACGTAAAATACTATGATGTAATCCTCAAGCCTGTAATTACAGAAAAGAGCATGAATGATATGGCTGATAAGAAATATACATTCTATGTTCATACAGAGGCTACAAAGACTCAGATCAAAGAAGCTGTAGAAAAAATGTTCGAAGGAACAAAGGTTGCCGGAGTGAACACAATGAACTTAGAAGGAAAAACTAAGAGACGTGGAAGAACAACAGGTAAGACAGCTAAGAGAAAGAAAGCTATCGTACAGTTAACAGAAGATAGCAAGGATATCGAAATTTTCCAGGGCTTATAAGAAGCAGGAAATTCCGGAACAATGTGCATGATAAACTTCTCAGGTATATGCACGCCCCTGTAACACAGGGAAATATTAGTGGAAAAGGAGAAAAGAATCATGGGAATTAAGACATATAACCCATATACACCTTCCAGAAGAAACATGACAGGTCTTGACTTTTCAGATATTACAAAGTCAACACCGGAGAAGTCTTTAACAGTTTCTTTAAAGAAGAACTCAGGAAGAAATAACCAGGGTAAGATTACCGTTAGACATCGCGGCGGCGGTTCAAGAAGAAAATATAGAATCATCGACTTCAAGAGAAGAAAAGATGATATTCCTGCAAAGGTTATCGGTATCGAATACGATCCGAACAGAACAGCAAACATCGCACTTATCTGCTATGCAGATGGTGAAAAGGCATACATCCTTGCTCCGAACGGATTAAAGGACGGCATGACTGTAATGAACGGTGCAAATGCTGAAATCAGAGTAGGTAACTGCTTACCACTTGAAGCAATTCCAGTTGGTACAGAAGTACACAACGTTGAATTATATCCGGGAAAAGGCGGACAGTTAGTTCGTTCAGCCGGTAACTCAGCTCAGCTTATGGCTAAGGAAGGCAAATATGCAACACTTAGATTACCATCAGGCGAAATGAGAATGGTTCCAATCATCTGCCGTGCAACAATCGGACAGGTTGGTAACGTAGAACATGACTTAGTAAATATTGGTAAAGCAGGACGTAAGCGTAACATGGGTATCAGACCTACAGTTCGTGGTTCTGTAATGAATCCTAATGATCATCCACATGGTGGTGGTGAAGGTAAGACTGGTATCGGTCGTCCGGGTCCATGTACACCTTGGGGCAAACCAGCACTTGGCTTAAAGACAAGAAAGAAGAACAAGAATTCCAATAAGCTCATCGTTAGAAGAAGAGATGGAAAGAACATGAAATAAGGAGGATTACCAATGGCTAGATCATTAAAAAAGGGACCATTTGCGGATGAAAGCTTACTTAAAAAAGTAGAAGCAATGAATGCGTCAGGACAGAAGTCAGTTATCAAGACTTGGTCACGTCGTTCAACAATCTTCCCAATGATGGTAGGACATACAATTGCAGTACATGATGGAAGAAAGCATGTACCAGTATATGTAACAGAAGACATGGTTGGACATAAACTCGGTGAATTCGTGGCAACAAGAACTTACAGAGGACATGGAAAAGACGAAAAGAAGGCTAGACGTTAGTTTTAAGATTTTGAAAGGAGGTATTCATCCATGGCAAAAGGACATAGAAGCCAGATAAAGAGAGAAAGAAACGCTGTTAAGGATACAAGACCATCAGCAAAACTTTCATATGCTAGAATATCAGTTCAGAAGGCATGCTTCGTATTGGATGCTATCAGAGGAAAAGACGTTGAGTCTGCACTCGGTATCTTAGCTTACAATCCAAGATATGCTTCTTCAGTAATAGAAAAATTATTAAAATCAGCAATCGCAAATGCTGAAAATAATCAGGGAATGAGTGCAGAAAACCTCTACATTGAAGAGTGTTATGCTTCCCAGGGACCTATCATGAAGAGAATTAAACCAAGAGCACAGGGTAGAGCATACAGAATCGAAAAGAGAATGTGCCATATTACAATCGTTCTGAACGAGAAATAGTATTAGAAAGGAGAACAGGAATGGGACAGAAAGTTAATCCTCATGGCTTAAGAGTCGGTGTTATTAAGGAATGGGACTCAAAATGGTACGCACCTAAAGCTGACTTCGCTAACAACCTTATCGAAGATCAGAAGATTAGAAAGTATCTTAAGAATAAATTATATAGCGCTGGTGTTGCTAAGATCGAAATCGAAAGAGCATCAGACAGATGTAAAGTTATCGTTCACACAGCTAAGCCTGGTGTAGTTATCGGCAAGGGCGGTGCTGAAATCGAGAAACTCAAAGTAGAATTACAGAAGCTTACAACAAAGAAATTAGTTGTAGATATCAAAGAAGTAAAGAGACCGGATAAGGATGCTCAGCTTGTTGCTGAAAATATCGCTCTCCAGTTAGAGAACCGTGTATCTTTCAGAAGAGCTATGAAGTCTACTATGTCAAGAAGTATGAAAGCTGGAGCAAAGGGTATCAAAGCAGCAGTTTCAGGTCGTTTAGGCGGTGCTGATATGGCTCGTGGCGAATTCTACAGCGAAGGTACTATTCCACTTCAGACATTAAGAGCAGATATTGACTATGGTTTCGCTGAAGCAGACACAACTTATGGTAAGTTAGGTGTTAAGGTTTGGATTTACAAAGGCGAAGTACTTCCAACTAAAGCTGCTAAAGCAGAAGTAAAGGAAGGGAGCGATAAATAATGTTAATGCCAAAGAGAGTAAAGCGTCGTAAACAGTTCCGTGGTACTATGACAGGAAAAGCCATGAGAGGCAATAAGATTACTTACGGTGAATATGGTATTGTCGCTTTAGAACCAGCATGGATCAAATCAAACCAGATTGAAGCTGCCCGTATTGCTATGACACGTTATATCAAGCGTGGTGGTAAAGTTTGGATTAAAATATTCCCAGATAAACCAGTAACTACAAAACCAGCAGAAACTCGAATGGGTTCCGGTAAAGGAACACTCGAATACTGGGTTGCAGTTGTTAAGCCAGGACGTGTATTGTTTGAAATCGCAGGCGTTTCAGAAGAAATCGCAAAAGAAGCTTTACGTCTTGCTTCACACAAGTTACCAGTTAAGTGTAAGATCGTTTCTCGTGCAGATTTAGAAGGCGGTGATAACAGTGAAAATTAATAAATATGTAGAAGATTTAAAGGCAAAATCAGCTGCAGAATTGAATGATGAATTAGTAGCTGCTAAAAAGGAACTTTTCAATTTAAGATTCCAGAACGCAACAAATCAGTTAGATAATACTAGCAGAATTAAAGAAGTTAGAAAGAATATCGCAAGAATTCAGACAGTTATGTCAGAAGTTGCTTCCAAATAATTCATTGATTTAGGAATCTGAGAAAGGAGAATAGTATCGTGGAAAGAAATTTAAGAAAAACACGTATCGGTAAAGTTGTAAGTGACAAGATGGATAAGACTATCGTTGTAGCTGTACAGGATAACGTAAAGCATCCATTATACAAGAAAATTGTTAAGAGAACATATAAATTAAAAGCTCATGATGAAAACAACGAATGTGGTATTGGTGATACAGTAAAAGTTATGGAAACAAGACCATTATCTAAAGATAAGAGATGGAGACTTGTAGAAATCATCGAGAAGGCTAGATAGTAGAAAGGAGTATTATTATGATTCAGCAGGAAACAAGACTTAAAGTCGCTGATAATACAGGCGCTAAGGAATTGCTTTGCATCAGAGTAATGGGCGGTTCTACTAGAAGATATGCAAACATCGGTGACATAATCGTTGCTTCAGTCAAAGAAGCAACACCAGGCGGTGTTGTTAAAAAAGGTGATGTAGTAAAGGCCGTTGTTGTTCGTACAGTAAAAGGCGCACGTCGTAAAGACGGTTCTTATATCAAGTTTGATGAGAACGCTGCAGTTATTATCAAAGATGACAAGACACCAAAGGGAACCCGTATTTTTGGACCAGTAGCAAGAGAGCTAAGAGATAAACAGTTTATGAAAATTGTTTCTTTAGCACCAGAAGTATTATAGGAGGTGCAGTATGTCAGCCAGTAAGATTAGAAAAGGTGATTTAGTTAGAGTAATCACTGGAAAAGATAAAGATAAAGAAGGCAAAGTATTGTCTGTTAATGCAAAGAACCACACTGTACTTGTTGAAGGAATCAACATGGTTTCCAAGCATACAAAGCCAAATGCACAGAACCAGACAGGCGGTATTGTAAGCCAGGAATCTTCTATTGATATTTCAAACGTTATGTTAGTAGTTGACGGAAAAGCAACAAGAGTTGGTTTCAAAGTAGAAGATGGTAAAAAAGTGCGTGTTGCAAAGGCAACAGGTAAGGTTATTGATTAATTAGAGAGGAGGACCGTAAAGTGAGCAGACTTAAAGACACTTACAATAATGAAATTGTAGATGCATTAATGAAGAAGTTTGGATACAAGAATATTATGCAGGTACCTAAGCTTGATAAGATTGTAATTAACATGGGTGTTGGTGAAGCAAAGGATAACGCTAAGGTGTTAGACGCAGCTGTAAAAGACCTCGAAACAATCTCTGGCCAGAAGGCTGTTTTAACAAGAGCAAAGAAGTCAGTCGCTAACTTCAAGATCAGAGAAGGTCTTGCAATTGGATGTAAGGTTACACTGAGAGGGGAAAAGATGTACGAATTCCTTGATCGTCTTGTAAACCTTTCACTTCCTAGAGTACGTGACTTTAGAGGTGTAAACCCTAATTCATTCGATGGAAGAGGTAACTACGCTCTCGGAATCAAAGAACAGATCATCTTCCCGGAAATCGAATATGATAAGGTTGATAAGGTTAGAGGTATGGACATTATCTTTGTTACTACTGCTAACACAGACGAAGAAGCTCGTGAATTATTGACATTATTCAACATGCCGTTTAAGAAATAGTTAGGAGGGCACTTATGGCTAAAACATCTATGAAGATTAAGCAGCAGAGAAAGGCTAAATTTTCAACACAGGAATATAACCGCTGTAGAGTTTGTGGTCGTCCACATGCTTATTTAAGAAAATATGGCGTTTGCAGAATCTGTTTCCGTGAATTAGCTTATAAGGGAGAAATCCCAGGCGTAAAGAAAGCATCCTGGTAGGATACAGCTTTCAAAAGATACACCAGGTTGCGTTGACAAACAGCCCTGGTGTGTGATAGAATAAACAGGTATTATGTGTCCGGACGGATGCATAACATAGAGCAACTCATGTAAGTCGCTTTTAAAACAATCGGTGAGTTTCCATCACCTGATATCATCAATCGCTTCTGCGATTGGTGAAAAGCGATACTGCTAAAGTTTAAGGAGGAAATTTTAAAATGGCAATGAGCGATCCAATCGCAGATATGCTTACAAGAATTCGTAACGCAAATACTGCAAAACATGACACTGTAGATGTACCTTCATCAAAGATGAAATTAGCAATTGCTGAAATTCTTTTCAACGAAGGTTATATTAAGAAATATGAAGTGATTGAAGATGGTATTTTCAAGACAATCCACATCACATTAAAGTATGGTAAGGATAAGAACGAAAAGATCATTACAGGTCTTAAGAGAATTTCAAAACCAGGTCTTAGAGTATACGCTGGAAAAGATGAACTTCCAAGAGTACTCGGAGGATTAGGTGTTGCTATCATTTCAACAAACAAAGGTATTTTAACAGACAAGGAAGCTAGAAAGCAGCAGGTTGGCGGCGAAGTACTGGCTTTCATCTGGTAATGTATAAATTGAAGGAGGTGCGGGCATGTCACGTATAGGAAGAATGCCTATCGCTATACCTGCTGGTGTTACCGTAGATATAGCAGAAAATAATAAGGTTACTGTAAAAGGACCAAAGGGAACACTCGAAAGAGTTTTGCCGGCAGAAATGGAAATTAAGAAAGACGGCGAGACAGTCGTTGTTACAAGACCAAATGATTTAAAGAAGATGAAATCATTACATGGTCTCACAAGAACACTTATCAATAACATGGTAATCGGTGTTTCTGAAGGATATACAAAAGAACTTGAAGTTAATGGTGTTGGTTACAGAGCACAGAAGCAGGGTAACAAGTTAGTTCTCGCTCTTGGATATTCACATCCTGTAGAAATAATCGATCCGGAAGGTCTGGAAACAGCTGTTGACGGAAACAAGATTATTGTTAAAGGTATCGATAAAGAAAAGGTCGGCCAGTACGCTGCTGAAATCAGAGCTAAGAGAGCTCCTGAACCATATAAGGGTAAGGGAATTAAGTATGCTGATGAAGTAATCAGACGTAAAGTTGGTAAGACTGGTAAGAAATAATTAAAGGAGTGAACAAAGATGGTTAGTAAAGAATCAAGAGCGGTTATCCGTGAAAAAAAGCACAAGAGATTACGTAATCGTTTTGCTGGTACAGCTGAAAGACCACGTCTTGCTGTATTTAGAAGTAACAATCATATGTATGCTCAGATTATTGACGATACAGTTGGAAATACATTAGTAGCAGCTTCAACACTTGAAAAGAGTGTAAAGGCTGAACTTGAGAAGACTAACAACGTTGATGCAGCAGCATATTTAGGAACAGTTATCGCAAAGAGAGCATTAGAAAAAGGTATTTCAACTGTTGTCTTTGACAGAGGCGGATTCATATATCAGGGTAAAGTTAAAGCATTAGCAGAAGCAGCAAGAGAAGCTGGTCTGGAATTCTAGTCGAGGAGGAACACACATGAAACGTACAATTATTGATGCTAGTCAGTTAGAATTAGAAGAAAAAGTAGTATCAATTAAGCGTGTAACTAAGGTTGTAAAGGGTGGACGTCACATGAGATTTGCAGCTTTAGTAGTTGTCGGTGATGGCAATGGTCACGTTGGTGCTGGTTTAGGCAAGGCTATGGAAATTCCAGAAGCCATTCGTAAGGGCAAAGAAGATGCTATGAAGAAGCTTATTGAAGTACCGGTTGATGCAAACAACAGCATTCCACATGATAATATAGGTAAGTTTGGCAGTGCTTCTGTATTACTTAAGAAGGCTCCAGAAGGTACAGGTATCATCGCAGGCGGTCCTGCACGAAACGTGCTTGAACTTGCAGGTCTTAAGAATATCCGTACAAAGTCATTAGGCTCAAACAACAAGCAGAATGTAGTACTTGCTACAATCAAAGGTTTGTCAGAGTTGAAAACTCCAGAAGAAGTAGCCAGACTTCGCGGTAAATCTGTAGAAGAAATCTTAGGCTAGGCTTAATAGGAGGAAATCAAAATGGCAGATAAATTAAAAATTACTTTAGTAAAATCTACAATTGGTGCTGTTCCGAAGCATGTAAAGACAGTTGAAGCTCTTGGCTTAAAGAAGCTTAACAAGACTGTTGAACTTCCGGACAACAAAGCAACAAGAGGTATGATTCAGCAGGTAAGACACTTAGTAAAAGTGGAAGAAATCTAATGACAGGAGGTGCAACAATGGACTTATCTAACTTAAAGGCTGCAGAAGGCTCAGTTCAGAGTGATAACTTCAGAAGAGGCCGTGGACATGGTTCAGGAAATGGTAAGACAGCTGGTAAGGGCCATAAGGGACAGAAGGCTCGTTCAGGAGCTCCAAGACCAGGCTTTGAAGGTGGTCAGATGCCATTATACAGAAGAATTCCAAAGAGAGGATTCACAAATAGAAATACTTTAGAAATCGTAGGTATTAATGTAAGTGCCCTTGAAAGATTCGATAACGATGCAGTAGTAACAGTTGACGAATTAATCGCAACAGGTATCGTAAAGAATCCTAGAGATGGTGTAAAGATTCTTGGTAATGGTGAACTTACAAAGAAGCTTACAGTAAAAGCAAATGCTTTCTCAGAAGGCGCAAAAGCTAAAATCGAAGCACTTGGCGGAACCTGCGAGGTGATTTAATGTTTAAAACACTTCAGAAAGCATTAAAAGTAAAAGAAGTTAGGCAGAAATTATTATATACGCTTGCGTTATTAGTAGTAGTCAGAATCGGTTGCCAGATCCCTATTCCGGGAACCGATTCCAGTGTAATTTCGCAAATTTTAGGTTCATTTGATTCAGATGATGCTATGGGGTTCTTTAGTGCTTTTACAGGTGGCTCATTTGAGAACATGTCATTGTTCGCATTAAACATTACACCATACATCACATCATCCATTATCATGCAGCTTTTAACCATCGCTATTCCGCGTCTGGAAGAACTGCAGAGAGATGGTGAAACAGGAAGAAAGAAAATTGCAGAGATTACACGTTATCTGACAATTGCACTTTCTATTATTGAGTCTCTTGCCATGGCAATTGGCTTTGGTAATCAGGGATTATTCGGGGATACTTCATCCAAAGCACAGTATTTCCTTGTGATTTTAACAGCGGTTGTTACCATGACAGCCGGTTCAGCACTCCTTATGTGGTTTGGTGAAAGAATCACAGAAAACGGTGTCGGAAATGGTATTTCTATCATCCTTATGATTAATATCATTGCAAGAATTCCGGATGACCTTATGAATCTGTTTGAATCAAAGGTTATGATTACGGAAGCAAACGGAAGATCAGTACTTGGTGCTGCATCTGCTGCAATCATTATCCTTGCAGTTATCATTGCAATGATTGCTTTTATCGTTATATTAAATGGTGGTGAGAGAAGAATCCCGGTACAGTATGCAAAGAAAGTACAGGGAAGAAAGATGTTAGGCGGTCAGTCAAGCCATATTCCATTAAAGGTAAATACCAGTGGTGTTATCCCGGTTATCTTCGCATCTTCACTGATGCAGTTTCCGGTTATCATTTCATCTATTCTTGGTAAACAGCCTGGTGATGGAACCTTATGGGGAAAAGTTTTAAAACTTTTAAGTCAGGGTTACTGGTTTGATATTTCTAATCCAAGAGCATTTGCGTATACCCTTGGATATGTGCTTTATGCAGTATTAGTTATCGCATTTGCATATTTCTATACATCCATTACCTTTAATCCGATAGAAGTGGCTAATAACATTAAAAAGCAGGGCGGATTTATTCCGGGTATCAGACCTGGTAAACCGACCGAAGAATATTTGACAAAATTACTTAACAACATCGTATTTATCGGTGCTGTGGGACTTTTAATCGTTGCAACTATTCCACTTGTATTTTCAGGCATATTTGATGCGAAAGTATCATTTGGCGGAACCTCATTAATTATCGTTGTTGGTGTTATTCTTGAGACTCTTAATAAGATTAGTGCGATGATGGTAGTCCGCAACTATAAAGGATTTTTGGACGATTAATACGATATGGTTCACATTCGTGGCCAGATATATAAAACCCGCAGAAGATATACCTTTTGCGGGTTTTTTAAATATAAGAAAGGCGGTGCATATATGAAGATTATTATGTTAGGTGCGCCTGGTGCCGGAAAAGGAACTCAGGCAAAAATGCTTGCAGATAAATATAAGATTCCACATGTTTCAACAGGAGATATATTTCGTGCAAATATAAAGAACGGAACGGAATTAGGAACTAAGGCAAAAGTATATATGGATCAGGGAATGTTAGTACCTGATGAACTGACTTGCGACCTCGTGGTAGATAGAATTAAGCAGGATGACTGCAAAGACGGATATATTCTGGATGGATTCCCACGGACAATTCCACAGGCAGAATGTCTGGACAAAGCACTGGATGCTTTGAATGATAAGATTGATTTTGCAGTCAATGTGGAAGTGCCGGATGAAAACATCATTCGCAGAATGTCCGGAAGAAGAGCATGTTTATCATGTGGAAGAACATATCATATTGTATATAATCCGCCGAAAGAAGAAGGAATCTGTGATGAGTGCAAAAAAGAGCTTGTTTTAAGAGATGATGATAAGCCGGAAACAGTCGAAAAGAGACTGAAGGTATATCATGAACAGACACAGCCGCTGATTGATTATTACAGAAACAAAGGTGTACTTGCTGAAGTGGATGGAACCAGAGATATGCAGGAAGTATTTACTGCAATTACAGATGTTTTGGAAGCTTAAAGAGGCGATCACATGTCAGTAACAATAAAATCTCAAAGAGAAATTGAACTTATGCGCCATGCAGGAAAATTGCTCGGACAGACGCTGAAGCAGTTAGAAGAAGCAGTCAGACCGGGAATGTCCACATGGGAACTAAATCAAATTGGTGAAGAAATTATAAGAGGATATGGCTGTATCCCGTCTTTTCTTAATTATAACGGATATCCGGCCTCTATCTGTATTTCACTGAATGATGAAGTAGTACATGGAATACCGCGGAAAGATTTCATCATTCAGGAAGGCGATATTGTGAGCATGGACGCGGGACTTATCTATCAGGGATATCACGCAGATGCTGCAAGAACAGTAGGAGTCGGCGAAATAACAGAAAATGCAAGAAAACTCATAGAAGTCACCAGACAGAGCTTTTTTGAAGGAATCAGGCAGGCAAAACAGGGAAATCATCTCTATGATATTTCCGGTGCCATCGGCGATTACGCAGAAAGCTTCGGATATGGTGTGGTGAGGGATTTAGTCGGACATGGAATTGGAAAAAATCTGCATGAAGATCCACAGATTCCAAATTTCCGGCAGAGAAGAAGAGGATTAAAACTTCAGGCAGGAATGACACTTGCCATAGAGCCTATGGTAAATGAAGGCAGTCCGGATGTGTGCTGGGCAGATGATGACTGGACAGTAATGACAGAAGACTGTTCCCTGTCAGCTCATTATGAAAATACAGTACTTATTACAGACGGCGAACCGGAGATTCTTACATTGGCTGAATCACTGTAAATATAAAAGAAGAGATTAGGAGGTTGAAAAAATGTCAAAATCTGATTTAATTGAAATGGAAGGAACAATCGTAGAAAAGCTTCCAAACGCAATGTTTAAGGTGGAACTGGAGAATGGTCATGTTGTGCTTGCCCACATCAGTGGCAAACTCAGAATGAACTTTATCCGTATCCTTCCGGGAGACAAAGTTAAGATTGAACTTTCCCCATATGATTTAAACAAAGGACGTATTATCTGGAGAGATAAATAAGAAACACTGCAAAAAAATGAAAAATATGCTTGTTTTTTTGTAAAAACTATGATATAGTCTTAAATGGACTTTTTTGAAAGGAGGATTTTGCTGTGAAGGTTAGATCATCAGTTAAACCTATTTGTGAAAAATGCAAAGTCATTAAAAGAAAGGGAGCAATCAGAGTAATCTGTGAAAATCCTAAGCACAAGCAGAGACAGGGCTAATTATGGCAGTCCGGCATTGATACTGTCTATTGTCAATGTCATGTAACAGTTAATTTTGCGGCTGCAGCAATGGAACACCAGGGTGCGTGGTAAAAGGAAACACTCTCATTCCTTACCGGGTGTCGATGGGAAGAAGTTGCTTCAATATAAAAAATAATAAAATAATAACTAAAAACTCGTAAATGTGGAACGCACACATTTCAGACGCAGAGACTTTATGCGGGCTGCGTAATCTGCAGGTTTACGAAAGAATTTTGATGGAGGTTGTACACACATGGCTCGTATTTCAGGTGTTGATTTACCAAGAGAAAAGCGTATCGAGATAGGATTAACCTATATCTACGGTATCGGAAGAGTTAGCGCAACAAAGATTCTTGAGGCAGCTAATGTTAATCCGGATACAAGAGTAAGAGACTTAACAGATGATGAAGTTAAGAGAATCAGTGCAGTTATCGATGAACATCACACAGTAGAAGGTGATTTAAGAAGACAGATTGCATTAAACATTAAAACATTACAGGAAATCGGATGTTACAGAGGCATTCGTCATAGAAAAGGACTTCCTGTTCGTGGTCAGAAGACAAAGACAAACGCAAGAACAAGAAAAGGTCCTAAGAAGACAGTAGCAAATAAGAAGAAGTAGTATTTAGTTATTAATTTAGATAGATTAAATATTTAGATTTTTCTTAGCAGTTTACAAATTATTATCATTATAGAAAGGTAACCCACATAAGGGAAGGTTAGTTTAAAATGGCTAAAGTTACAAAAAAAGTGACAAAGAAGCGTGTAAAGAAAAACGTTGAACGCGGACAGGCACATATTCAGGCATCATTCAATAACACAATCGTTACAATTACAGATACAGAAGGTAACGCATTATCATGGGCAAGTGCTGGTGGTCTTGGTTTTAAAGGTTCAAGGAAATCTACTCCTTATGCAGCTCAGATGGCAGCTGAAACTGCTACAAAGGCAGCTTTAGTTCACGGCTTAAAATCAGTAGATGTTATGGTAAAAGGTCCAGGTTCAGGAAGAGAAGCAGCAATCCGTGCGCTTTCAGCAAGCGGACTTGATGTTACAAGTATCAAGGATGTTACCCCGGTTCCACATAACGGATGTCGTCCACCAAAGCGCAGAAGAGTCTAATAGGAGGTGCACATAGATGGCAGTTAATAGAGTTCCTGTTCTTAAAAGATGCAGATCACTTGGTCTTGATCCAATCTACTTAGGAATAGATAAGAAATCAAATAGAGAGTTAAAGAGAGCAAACAGAAAGATCAGTGAATATGGTCTTCAGTTAAGAGAAAAACAGAAAGCAAAATTCATATATGGCGTTTTAGAGAAACCTTTCAGAAACTATTTTGCAAAGGCTTCCAAAATGAAAGGTCAGTCTGGTGAAAACCTTATGATTTTACTGGAAAGCAGACTTGACAATGTTGTATTCCGTTTAGGACTTGCAAGAACAAGAAAAGAAGCAAGACAGATCGTTGACCACAAGCACGTTTTAGTAAACGGCAAGTGTGTAAATATTCCTTCTTATCTTGTAAAAGCTGGTGATACAATCGAAATCAGAGAAAAGAGCAAATCTTCTCAGAGATATAAAGATATCCTTGAAGTTACAGAAGGAAGAATGGTTCCTGAATGGTTAGAAGCTAACCACGAAGCTTTAAGCGGTGTTGTAAAACAGTTACCGGAAAGAGAAAACATCGATGTACCGGTTGATGAAATGTTAATCGTCGAATTATATTCAAAATAAGATTTTAAATTTGGCAGCTTGCAGGGCATTCTATGCCTTGTGGGCAAGCCATCTTTTCTTAACAAGAAGTTTGATATGGATTGATATTTTGATTATTTCAAAGAAGGAGGGGCTTTATAGTGTTCGATTTTGAAAAACCTAATATTGAAATTGTAGAGATTTCAGAAGATAAGAGATATGGTAAGTTTGTGGTAGAGCCACTTGAAAGAGGTTATGGTACAACACTTGGCAATTCTTTAAGAAGAATTATGCTGTCATCCCTTCCGGGTGCTGCAGTAAGCCAGATTAAAATTGATGGCGTTCTGCATGAATTCAGTTCAATTCCGGGAGTAAAAGAAGATGTCACAGAAATTATTCTGAACATTAAAAACCTTGCAATTAAGAACAACAGCGACACAAATGAACCAAAAGTTGCATATATCGAATACAGCGGTGAAGGCGTTGTCACAGCAGCGGATATTCAGACAGACCCTGATATCGAAATCTTAAATCCTGATTTGGTTATCGCAACACTTAGTGGCGGAGCTGATACTAAATTATATATGGAGCTGACCATTACAAAGGGAAGAGGTTATGTCAGTGCAGATAAAAATAAGAACGATGAACTTCCAATCGGAGTAATTGCCGTAGATTCTATCTATACACCGGTAGAACGTGTAAATCTTGCAATCGAGAATACGCGTGTCGGTCATATTACTGATTATGACAAACTCACACTTGATGTTTATACAAATGGTACACTGGCTCCGGATGATGCTGTAAGCCTTGCAGCAAAGGTTTTAAGCGAGCATCTGAATCTGTTTATTGATCTTTCTGAAAATGCCAAGACAGTAGATGTTATGGTAGAGAAAGAAGAAGATCCAATCGACAGAGTATTAGAGATGAACATTGACGAACTGGAACTTTCCGTTCGTTCCTATAACTGTTTAAAGAGAGCTGGAATCAACACCGTAGAAGAACTGATTAACAGAAGTTCAGATGATATGATGAAGGTTCGTAACTTAGGACGTAAGTCTTTAGAAGAAGTACTGAATAAGCTGAAAGAATTAGGTCTTTCACTTAAGAGCGGAGATGACTAATCGACCGCAGGTAATACATGATTTATGGAATATAAAAGCAGATATCCGATAAGACCGAAGAGTGCGGGTATTTGTTCCACAAATGGAGGTTAAATTAAAATGGCTGGAAATAGAAAGCTTAGCAGAACATCTGCACAGAGAAAAGCATTAATCAGAGCACAGGTAACAAGCTTAATCGCTAATGGAAAGATTGTTACAACAGAGGCAAAGGCAAAAGAAGTACGCAAAGTAGCTGAAGGTTTAATTGCCCTTGCAGTAAAAGAGAAAGACAACTTTGAAGAAGTTACTGTTCAGGCTAAAGTTCCTGTAAAGGATGAAAATGGCAAGAGAGTAAAAGAAGTTGTTGACGGAAAGAAAGTAACAAAATACGAAACAGTTGAAAAGACAATCAAGAAAGATAAGCCTTCAAGACTTCACGCAAGAAGAAAAATGCAGGCAGTTCTTTATTCTGTAAAGGATGTTCCTACACAGGCAGCCGGCAGAAAGAAGAATACAAAGGTTGTTGATTTAACAGACAAGTTATTCACAGAAATCGCTCCTAAGTATGCAGATCGTAACGGTGGTTACACAAGAATCATCAAGATCGGTCTCAGAAAAGGTGATGCAGCAATGGAAGTTGTACTTGAATTAGTATAATTTGAAAGAATATCCGGGAACAGGTGTTAGACCTGTTCCTTTTTTCGATTCTACTGATTGTTTTTCTTGGAAAGGCAGGATAGTATTTGCAATATGTGCTGGATTCAGATATAATAGAAAAAAGATAAGTGTCTTATATAGGCATATGATATGGAGGGAATATGGACAAAAATTTAGATAAGAAATATTTAAAACTGCTGGCAGAGAAATATCCGAGTGCAGCAGCTGCAAAGAGTGAAATAATAAATCTGACGGCGATCATGAGTCTTCCAAAGGGAACAGAATACTTTTTCAGTGATATACATGGAGAATATGAAGCATTTCTGAATCTGCTCAGAAGTGCATCTGGAACGATTATGGATAAAATCCGGATCTATTTTTCTGATTCCATGACAGCAGAAGAACAGGAAAATTTTGCACATCTGATTTATTTTCCGGAAGAAACACTGAAGCTGTACCAGGCACAGGGACTTGATAATGAGAAGCAGAAAATCCTCATCTTTCGTCTGATTCGTTTGTGTAAGGAGCTTTCATCCAAATACACCAGGTCAAAGGTCAGAAAAAAACTTCCGGCAGATTATGGTTATGCGATTGAAGAACTGTTGAACGTAGATACGGACGAGATGGATAAAAAGAGATATTATGATGAAATCATTAATTCAATCATTGATTCCACTTCCGGTTCAGATTTTATTACCCATCTGTGTATTCTGGCACAGAGACTTGCGGTGGATAAACTGCATATTATCGGAGATATTTTTGACAGAGGACCGAGAGCCGACATTATTATGAACGAACTCATGAATTTCCCGGATGTAGATATCCAATGGGGAAATCATGATATTTCCTGGATGGGAGCAGCCTGCGGAAACCTTGCACTGGTTGCAAACGTTGTCCGGATTGCAGTAAGTTATAATAATTTTGATGTACTCGAAGATGGATATGGAATTAATATGCGGCCATTATCCATGTTCGCTTCCCGTGTATACAAAAATGATGAGTGTAAGGGATTTACGCCAAAACTTCTGGACGAAAATGTTTATGATAACGTGGATATCCAGCTGGCAGCCAAGATGCATAAGGCAATCGCCATTATCCAGTTTAAGCTGGAAGGACAGATTATTGAGCGTCATCCGGAATATAAAATGGATGACAGAAATGTGCTGAAAAAAATTAATTATGAAAAGAAAACCGTTACGATTGAAGGTGTGGAATATCCATTGAAGGATACTACATTCCCGACCATCGATCCAAAGAAACCGCTGGAACTGACGGAAGGAGAGCAGGAACTCCTGTATACCTTAGTAACTTCATTCCGTCATTCGGAATTATTTAACCGCCATGTGGAATTCCTGTATAACAAAGGTTCGATGTATACCTGTTGTAATTCCAACCTTTTATATCATGGATGTATACCAATGAACCAGGACGGAACATTTACGGAAATTACACTGGATGGAAAACATTATTACAAGGGAAAAGCACTTCTTGATTATATGAATCAGATTGTGAAGGATGCATATTATACAAAAGACAGAAATGCCGTGGATTTCATGTGGTATTTATGGTGCGGAAGAAATTCTTCCGTATATGGAAAGAGCAAGATGTCCGCATTTGAGGGATATTTTATCGAAGGCACAGATGCAAGGAAAGAAATTTACAATCCGTATTATAAATTAAGCAATGACGAGAAAATCTGTGATATGATTTTCTGTGAATTTGGCTTAAATCCGGATACGTCCCATATTATTAACGGTCATGTGCCGGTAAAATTAAAAGATGGAGAAAGCCCGGTAAAGGCGAATGGAAAGCTCTACGTCATTGATGGGGGAATTTCCAAAGCATATCGTACAAAGACGGGAATCGCAGGATATACCCTGATTTTCAATTCCCATCATATCGCACTTGCGGAGCATACGATTGCCTCAAAAGACAGGGTGCTTGCAGGACAGAACAGCTATATTAATTATAAAGTATCTCCGGTCATGAAAATTACGGAGCGCATGAAGGAGAGAGTGAGAGTTGCCGATACCGATACCGGTGCAATGCTCAGGGAACGAATCAAAGATTTAAAAATGCTGGTAAAAGCATATGAAGATGGACAGGTGTAATGGTGTAAACAATGCAAAAAATTGTGCAAATCAAAGATTTAATTCATAAATTTGTGGATACAGATGCAGAAGGAAATGTTACGGGAGAAAAAAATGCGGTAGATTCGGTATCGCTTGATGTAGAAAAGGGAGAATTTATAGCGATCCTGGGGCATAATGGCTCTGGGAAATCAACTCTGGCGAAACATATCAATGCGATATTAATGCCGACTTCCGGAATTTTGTATGTGAATGGAAAAGATACTGCAGATGCCAGGAACATTTGGGATATCAGGCAAAGTGCAGGAATGGTATTCCAGAATCCGGATAATCAGATTATTGAGACCGTTGTGGAAGAGGACGTTGGTTTCGGACCGGAAAATCTCGGAGTAGAAACAGAAGAAATCTGGAAAAGGGTGGAATCTGCCCTGGGAAAAGTCGGAATGCTTGAGTTTCGGAAACATTCCCCGTCAAGACTGAGCGGCGGACAGAAGCAGAGAGTTGCGATTGCCGGTGTCCTTGCCATGCATCCGGACTGTATCGTGCTCGATGAGCCGACCGCCATGCTGGATCCGCATGGCAGGAAGGAAGTAATACAGACCTTAAAGGAATTAAATGAAAAAGAAAAAGTAACCATTATTCTGATTACACATCATATGAATGAAGCTGCCCTTGCGGATAAAATATTTGTTATGAATGAGGGTAAGATTGCTTTGCAAGGGACTCCGAAAGAGGTCTTTTCGCATTATGATGAAATGAAGAAAATCGGACTGGATGTGCCGGTTTCCACTGAAATAGCCCATGGCCTGAAAAAGTATGGATGGCATATGCCGGATGATATTATTTCCGAAGAAGAACTGTTAGACAGTATAAAAAAGAATCTTCCGGAAAAAGCAGAGAAGGGCACAGAACATAGAGTGAAGCAGAAAAATGAATCGAAAGCAGAACAGGACAACAGGGAGGCACAGCAGCAGAAGGATTCAGGCGAAGTTATACTTTCCCTGCGTGATGTGAATTATATTTATTCTGCGGATACCGTATATCGCAGACATGCGTTAAAAAATGTCAGTCTGGATATTTGGAAAGGAGAATTTATCGCAGTAATCGGACATACCGGTTCGGGTAAATCCACGCTGATTCAGCATTTAAACGGTTTAAACAAACCGTCCTCCGGAAAAATTCTGTACAAGGGACAGGATATCAGCGAAAAATCTTTTAAATTAAGTGATTTGCGCAAGAAAGTGGGGCTGGTATTTCAGTATCCGGAGTACCAGCTCTTTGAAACGACAGTATTGCTGGATGTGGCATTTGGACCGAAAAATCTGGGCTGTGACAGGGAACAGGCAGAGCAGCAGGCAAGGGAAGCACTGGCTCTTGTCGGCCTTCCGGAAGAATGTTATGAAATGTCCCCGTTTGAATTGAGTGGAGGGCAGAAGAGAAAAGCTGCGATTGCCGGTGTCCTTGCCATGAATCCGGAGGTGCTGATTCTGGATGAGCCTACCGCAGCACTGGATCCGTATGGAAGGGATGAAATTCTGTCCATACTGGAAGATTTGCACCGTAAGAAGAACATTACCATTTTGCTGGTTTCACACAGCATGGATGAGGTGGCAAGATTTGCACAGCGAATCATTGTAATGGATAAAGGAGAAATCCTTATGGATGGTACTCCGGCAGACATTTTCCGCAGGCATAAAGAGCTGGAGGAGATTGGGCTGGCGGCACCACAGGCAATGTATATAATGAAAGAATTAAAGGAATACGGACTTCCGGTGGATACAGAGATATTTACACCACAGGAAGCTGTAAAAGAAATAAACAGAATCAGAGATGGAGCAGAACAACGATGAAAGATATTACATTGGGACAATATTATCCTGCAGATTCCATAATACACAGGCTGGACCCCAGAGTAAAGCTTCTGGCGGTGATCTGTTATACCCTGTTTTTATTTATAAATGATACGTTTATTAGTTACCTGCTCAATATAGCAGTACTGACGGGCATAGTAATACTGACCAGAGTTCCTTTCCGGCAGATTGTAAAAGGCATAAAGTCAATCCTGTTTTTATTGCTTTTCAGTGTTGTGTTTACCGTATTATTTACGAAGGGCGATGATATTCTTTTTGAATATGGAATTATCGTCATATCCGTACAGGGACTTCTTCTGGCATTAAAAATATGCATCAGAATTTTTCTTCTGATTATGATGTCAACCGTACTCACACTGTCAACGACTCCGACAGATCTTGCGGACGGACTTGAAAAATCCTGTGGATTTTTAACAAAAATTCATGTTCCGGTGCATGAAATTGCAATGATGATAACCATTGCATTGAGATTTATACCGATTCTTATGGAGGAAACGGATAAAATCATGAAAGCACAGAAGGCAAGGGGGGCGGATTTTGAAAATGGCAATCTGATTGAACGGGCAAAGAGTCTTGTGCCAATCTTTATTCCATTAATTGTTTCATCCGTAAGAAGGGCAATGGATCTTGCGATGGCAATGGAAGCAAGATGTTACCGGGGAGGTGACGGAAGAACAAAGATGAAACCGCTGACTTACCGGAAAAGAGATAAGATGGCATATCTGATTATGTTTCTTTACATGGTTGGAATGACTGCCATAAAGATATTAATTTAAGCAGACGAGGAAAGAAATGTCAAAACGAGTTTTTTTAAGAATAGCATATGATGGGACGAATTATCATGGCTGGCAGATACAGGATAATGGAATCACAGTGGAAGAAATCATCAACAGGAAGCTGACAGAGCTTCTGGGAGAAAAGATAGCAGTCATCGGGGCAAGCCGTACCGATTCCGGAGTGCATGCACTGGGGAATGTTGCGGTATTTGATACGGACACAAGGATTCCGGCAGATAAAATATCTTTTGCGTTAAACCAGAGACTGCCGGAGGATATCCGCATACAGGAATCAAAGGAGGTAGCCGGAGATTTCCATCCGCGTTTCTGCAACAGCCGGAAAACCTATGAATATAAGATTTTAAACAGGCGGTTTGCCATGCCGACAGAACGTTTGTATTCCCATTTTGTATACATGCCGCTTGATTTTGAGAAGATGAAAGAAGCGGCGGAATATATTGTCGGGGAGCATGACTTTAAGAGTTTCTGTTCCACGAGAACCCAGGTGGAAAACACTGTCCGCACCGTATATTTGTTGGAACTGGACAAGAAAGGTGATATGATATATATCCGTATCTGTGGAAATGGATTCCTCTACAACATGGTAAGAATCATTGTCGGGACACTGATGAAAGTAGGTCTTGGGTTTTATCCGCCGGAGCATGTCCGGGAAATTATCGAAGCAAAAGACCGGAATGCTGCCGGACCGAAAGCCGCAGCCTGTGGACTGACATTAATCCGGCTGGAATATGAAGGCATGGATTATGAGAGGAAAAATTAATAAAACAGATTGACAAAACTGACAAACTAAGATATAATACTAAATTGTGGCAGCATACAGAACGGCTGATTACCGCTTTGATATGTTTTCACGTTTCGCGTAGATGTCCGGGTTTTACACAGACGGACAGACATGTTGGAGGAACTGCATTGCAGTTCGGGTTTCTCTTATTTTTAAAAATATCAGAAGCCAAGAATATCTATTAATCAAAGTTTACAGGAGGAAAAACCAATGAAAACTTTTATGGCTAGTCCAGAAAAAATTGAAAGAAAATGGTATGTAGTTGATGCAGAAGGACAGACATTAGGTCGTCTTGCTTCAGAAGTTGCTAAGGTTTTAAGAGGAAAGAACAAACCGGAGTACACACCACACGTTGATACAGGTGATTATGTAATCGTTATCAATGCTGATAAGATTAAAGTTACAGGTAAGAAGTTAGATCAGAAAATGTATTATCATCACTCAGATTATGTAGGTGGATTAAAAGAAGCTACATTAAGAGAAATGATGCAGAAGAAGCCTGAAAAGGTAATCGAACTCGCAGTTAAGGGAATGCTTCCAAAGGGACCTTTAGGAAGACAGATGTATACAAAGCTTCATGTATACGCTGGTGCTGAACATCCACATGCAGCTCAGAAACCAGAAGTTTTAACATTTTAATCGGCGATAGGAGGAAATTACAATGGCTAAATCTAACGATAAGTTCTACGGAACAGGAAGAAGAAAAAAGAGCATTGCCAGAGTTTACTTAGTACCTGGTACAGGCAAGGTTACAATCAATAAAAGAGACATTGATGAATATTTCGGACTTGAAACATTAAAGGTTATCGTTCGTCAGCCTTTAGTTGCTACAGAAACAGTAGACAAGTATGATGTATTAGTAAATGTAAAAGGTGGCGGTTACACAGGTCAGGCTGGTGCTATCAGACATGGTGTATCAAGAGCTTTATTACAGGCAGATGCAGATTTCAGACCAACATTAAAGAAGGCTGGATTCTTAACAAGAGACCCAAGAATGAAGGAAAGAAAGAAGTACGGTTTAAAAGCAGCAAGACGTGCTCCACAGTTCTCAAAGAGATAATATCCGCGATTGCTACAGGCAGTGCAGAAACGAAATATTACGTCAAAGGAATGTTTTTATATTCCTTTGGCGTTATTTTTTTCTATGGGATTTATTAGGATATAAGTAATATAAGTTTTGTCTAGTCAAATAAAAAAAGAAAGGGTATAATATATAATAAAAAAGAGCAAATAGAGGTAAGTGTATAAGGTATAAACTATTATTGGGAGAATAAAATGAAAATTTTTTTAAAAAATATTGGAAAATTAAAAAGTGCAGACGTAGAAATAAAAGGCATTACCATTATTGCCGGTGAAAATAACACAGGAAAAAGTACAGTTGGAAAATCATTATATTCGATTTTCAATAGCTTTTATAATGTTGATGTGCAAATACGTAATGAAAAGATTCAAAGCATAGAAAATATTTTAGCATTAATATATAGAAATGCTACAGCAAGATTGACTTCGCGTGTGGATTTTGAAGAGATCGCATATAGCATTATTAATAATGCAAATAAGTTTGAAAAGTTAGAGCAGTTAAAAGATGAAATCTGGAAGTCAATTATGCAATATGATGAATATTTTGAAAAAAATGCACAAATAGAAGATGCAGAAGAATTAATTTCTCATATTTATGAAATATTACAAATAACAGATGAAAAATTTTTTAAAACAGTATTGGATAAAAATCTGGAAGTAGAATTTAATGGACAAATTAACAATATATTTACTAAAGATGAAGCAGAAATTAAATTACAGATAAAAGATGAAGTGATAGACATAACAATTCGTGATGATAAAGTGTATAATATTGGCAGTAGAATAGATTTGCAGACAGAAGTGTTGTATTTTGATGATCCGTATGTGTTAGATGAGCAAAGGAGAATAGAATTATTTAGAAATAGTATAAATTATTTAGATCATAGATCGCATTTGAAGTCTAAATTATCTATGGGTGAAAAAAATCTAAACGTAATAAATGAGATTGTTGTTAATAATAAATTTGAGAAAATTTATGATAAGCTTAACGAAGTATGTGATGGCAATATTGTAAAGTCAAGACGTGGATGGGGGTATAAAAAGAAGAATAATGAAAATGTTCTTGATGTGCGTAATTTGTCAACAGGATTAAAAACATTTATTATTTTAAAAACACTTTTAACAAATGGAGTAATTGAATTTAATAGTACAATAGTATTAGATGAACCGGAAATACACCTGCATCCAGAGTGGCAGCTGATTTTTGCAGAACTTATTGTGTTAATTCAAAAGGAATTTGGGGTGCATATTTTGGTAAATACACATAGTCCATACTTTTTAAATGCTATTGAGGTATATGCAGCAAAACATGAAATAAATGATAAATGTAAATATTATTTAGCTGAAATGGACGGAGAAAGTTCGTATATAAAAGATGTGACTGATAATATTGAAAAAATATATAGTAAACTGGCAAAACCGCTTCAAGAGCTGGAGAATGAGAGATATAGTAATGATTGAATGGAAAAAATACAAAATTTTTAAAGAAAATGTATCTACTTTAAAGGAAATATCAAAAGATGACAGTGATCCAAAGAATATCCAGTATATGACAGAATCAATGAATCCGGCAATTAATTTTGATGATGTAAAAACACAATATGCAAATAATTTAGAATTATCTGAAGAAGTAGTATCATCTGTAGATGGAATATTTGAAAGTTCAGAATGTCTGATTTTTGTCGAATTCAAGAATGGAAAAATGCAGGGTGAAAAATCAAAAGTAAAGGATAAAATCCGAGATAGTTTATTGATGTTCTGCGATATAACTGGAGAAGAAATAGCAGATACCAGAAAATATGCAGAGTTTATTTTGGTATATAATATTCAAAAAAATCCGATGCCGAATCAGTTAAAAAAAGCTTCCTTTCAAGAATCGCAATCAAGAGTTAATATTGCCAAGTATTTATGCGAAAAAGCTAATAGTGAATTTATCAGATTTGGATTAGAGAAATTTAAAAAGATATATTTTAAAGATGTGCATACATTTTCAACTGAGGAATTTGAAAAATATTTAGTTGAAACAACAAATATTTAATCCCCCCAACCAGAAAGGAACAAATACTATGGAATACCAGTACCGCATCGGAGTGGGCTGTATCGGCTGCAGGCAGTGTTACCGATGCTGTCCGGCAGGTGCAATCACCCATTGTCCGATGAAAATTGATCAGGAAAAATGTACAAAATGCGGAATTTGTTATGAGAAATGTGCGGGGCATAAGATTCTGAAAATAGTGATGGACAGAAAATAGCATATGCATATTGTAAAATTCGTCATTTGCAAGTATAATAGATAGGATGACAAGAGCAGATATAAAGACGAGGAAGAGAAATGAGTAATTCAAATATTGCACCATTTGTAAAATGGGCTGGAGGGAAGCGGCAGTTACTTCAGCAGATAAGAGAAAGAATGCCGGAACAATACAATAATTATTATGAACCCTTCATAGGTGGTGGAGCAGTATTATTTGAATTACAGCCGGAAAATGCATGGATTAATGATATTAATACTGCCCTGGTTCATACCTACAGACAGATTCAGGGCAATCCGGAAGATTTTTTAAGAGAAGTGGAAAAGCTGGATCAGGAGATGCCGGAAGATGGAAAAAGTTACTATTATGAAATGCGGGAATTGTATAATGACAAGCTGATGAAGCAGGAATATGATACCGAGCTGGCGGCATTGTTTGTCTTTATAAACAAGCATTGTTTTAATGGATTATACAGGGTAAATGGAAAAGGACTCTTTAACGTGCCGTACAATAACAGCCGGAAAGCATCTGTGGACAGAGAGCTTATTCTGGAAACATCTGGATATCTGCAGAAAGTCAGAATTACGCAGGGTGATTTTGAAGAAGCCTGCAAAGAAGCAGGAGAAGGTGATTTTGTCTTTATAGACAGTCCCTACGCACCGCTCAATCCGACCTCCTTCGAGTCCTATACAAAAGAAGGATTTGATATTGAAAGCCATAAAAGACTGGCAGATCTGTATGACAGGCTTACCGGGCGAGGCTGTTGCTGTATGCTGACAAATCACAATACAGAACTGATTAATCAGTTATATCAGGGGAAAGGATACCGGATCGACGTAGTAAGTGTAAAGCGTATGATAAATTCCGATGCATCAAAGCGGACGGGTGAAGAAGTTATTATATGCAATTATTAAAGGAGAATATGACAGAAATAAATGGAAGACTTATTTATAAAAAAAGTACCGTTTTATTATGAAACTTGTCAGGCGGGGCTGGTTCTAGGGGACTCGTTTAAGATCCTTACGAAGATAAAGCCGGAATCTGTGGATATGATATTTGCAGATCCGCCTTATTTTCTCAGCAACGATGGCATTACCTGCCAGGCGGGAAAAATGGTATCTGTAAATAAGGGGTCCTGGGACAGAATTTCAGCAAATGGAACCGGAGTGAATGAGAAACACAAGTTTAACAGAAAGTGGATCAGGTTATGTAAGAAAGTATTAAAGCCGGATGGCACAATATGGATATCAGGAACATTACACAATATATATTCGATTGGTATGGCATTGGAGCAGGAAGGCTTCAAAATAATTAATAACATAACATGGCAGAAAACAAATCCACCGCCAAACTTAGCATGTCGATGCTTCACTCATTCTACAGAAACCATTTTGTGGGCAAAAAAGAATGATAAGAAGTCACGGCATTTTTTTGATTACCAGAAAATGAAAGAAATAAATGGCGGGAAACAGATGAAAGATGTGTGGACAGGATCTCTGACCAGACCATCCGAGAAAACGGAAGGAAAACATCCGACACAGAAGCCGGAATATCTGCTCGAGAGAATCATACTTGCATCAACAACAGAAAACCAGATCATTCTTGATCCATTCTGCGGTTCAGGAACAACCGGGGTAGCAGCCCTCAAAAACACTAGAAATTTTATCGGAATAGACTTTGAGGAAGAATATCTGGAACTGACAAAGAGAAGACTGGAGAAAATAACAGATGAACAATAGAAATTTTGAACAGTGGATTGCAACCTTCAAACCAAGTATAGCAACCTATGATTATTACAGTGATTTTCCTAAAATAATACGGAATATTGAAGAATGGAAAATAGAATTAAATATTTTAAATGCACTGGTTGGCTCAAAAAATATGGAAGAAGATTTTGAGAAAATCATAACCAGATACCCGGAAACATTGAAATGCATTCCACTCCTGCTGGCAGTAAGGGAAAATAAAATCTATGCACAGGATGAAGATGGACAGTTTTTGTATGATTTTAAGAAGATGAATTACAATGTGGACAGATACAGGGAATTTATGCGAAAAACAGGACTGTTTGATTTGCTCCAGAATCATATCACAGGTAATCTGATTGATTATGTAACAGGGGTTGAAGCGGGGCTGGATTCAAATGCAAGAAAGAACAGAGGTGGCCATCTCATGGAAGATCTTGTGGAAAAATACATACAGGAAGCCGGATTTGAAAAAGACAGAAATTATTTTAAAGAAATGTATTTAAAAGATGTGGAGAAAAAATGGAATATCGATTTATCTGCTTTGTCCAATAAGGGAAAAGCTGCGAAGCGATTTGATTTTGTCATAAAGACAGATCAGATGATATATGCGGTTGAGACGAATTTTTATGCCAGCAGCGGTTCAAAATTAAATGAAACGGCACGAAGCTACAAAATGCTTTCACAGGAGGCGGATACGATAAACGGTTTTACTTTTGTATGGTTTACAGACGGTACAGGCTGGTGGAATGCAAAAGAAAACTTAAGGGAGACATTTGATGTCATGGAAACATTGTATAATATAGATGATATGGAGAATAACATAATGAATAAGCTATTTATTTAGAAATACAGAAGAGGTAAAGATATGGGAGAACTTATTATTCAGGATAAAATTATTATCAGCGAAATAGAAAAAGTATTGGATGTAATATACAAAGCCTCCGGACGGAGAGCGGATGCAGGGTTAATCAAAAAATTTATCTGTAATGAGAAAGCGACAAAATTTTATATCGATGAAAAACTGGGAAGTTCCGTGGAAGAACAGAAGGATTCCAGATATGTGTGGCTGGATACCGGGTATCTTGACACAAAGGAGCGTCCGCTTATGGTATGTCTTTATAAAAACGGAAACGTATACATTGGAAATTATACGGGGACATTCCGCAGCCTTGCAGATTATGTAAAAAATTATAATAAGAAGGCTCCTGTGACAGAGCAGAATTACAGACGTTTTCTTGATAAATACAATCGGAAAATCCAGGACAGGAAGCTGAAATATATAGGTTATGAAGATGTCCAGGCATCAGATCCGGAAGAGCAGGATTCGTGCGATTCAGAGATGGCAAGAAAAATCAAGGCATTAAATTTTATATTTGAGGCAGTAGAAGAAAGCAGTCCTGAGGACAGTGCGGAAGAAGATCTGAAAGAGGAAGCAGAAGAACTAATAACAGAAGAGATAATTACCAGACAGCAGAACGAAGAAGAAGAGATAACCATTGGGCTTCTTATGGATAAAATCCAGGGAATGGAAGCATATATTTCAGAATTGCTGGAAATTATTTCAAAAAATGAAAAGCAGAGTGAATCTGTAATACGGGAACTGACAAAGAAAAATGAAGAATATCACGAAACTATTCTGCATATCCGGGATTTTAAACAGCAGGAAGAAGAGCAGGCATTGGCAAGGGAGCAGCAGAAGAACGAAGAAGAAGGAAAAAGAGGACACGAACTGCTCAAAGGAAACCAGAAAATTCTTGTATTGGGAGATGCAGGAATTACACTGGAAATCATGCAGGCGATTGCCAAAAAAGAATATGGATTTGCCAAAAATGATATTGAATTTCAGGTGGATTATAAGAAAATTGTAGGAGTATCAAAGAGAGTCCATAGCAGCAACCGGTATGCAGCCATGATACTGGGAAAATGTCCGCATAAAGTGGCAAATCTCGGAAGCTGGTCCAGTATTATTGCAGAATTTGAGCAGGCAGGTTATCAGGGCGAAACCGTTGCAGCGAGATCAGAATCCGGTGAACTTAAGATTACAAAAGGATCTTTCCGCAATGCACTGGAAGAAATATATCAGAAGTTAAGTAATCAAAGCGAAAATTAATTATTTGTTATAAGAAAAATAATAAAAATATCCGGGAGAGACCGGACATTTAGAAAGTGTCCGGCTTCTGCCCGGAATTTTTGTATATTAATAGTTATTCAGCCAGACTGTATTTTTCAGGATTTTCTGGAATTACAGCCGGAGTATCAGCATAGATTATACAGTACCGGTAATAATCAGGGTACTTACTCCAGGATTAATAATCCATGCACCCGTAGCTGCATCCTGTGTATAAGTGGCAGCAGGAACGGTAATCTGTCCTGCGTTAGTTGTAAATAACCCTGTAGTTTCATCATAAGTATAATTTGTTGTTTCCGTCCATGCCGTTCCATTGAAGGAGGCAGTCACATTGGTTAATATCGGATTAAATGCATCCGTGATAACTGCATCCGCTTCGGCAGTTGCCGGTACATTTCCCGTATTCTGAATTACAAAAGTATAAGTCAGGGTACTGTTTTCCGTTACTGGTACAGGACTGACGGACTTTGTAATTGTCAAAAGAGGAGCACTGTCAGAAGTTACCTCTTCGGTTATTTCAATAGGTGTAATGCCAACTCCTGATATGGTAGCTGTGTTGCGGATTACGGAACCGGTTCCCAATGGTGCAAACTGATTTGTCGCCGTTTCATAGGCTATGGTAATATTTCCGTTTGCCGGAATACTAAGACCTGTAACGGTCAGAGGCGGACCTGCGGTAACAACAGGATTTGCCTGGAGTACCCCATTGATATAATACTTCATGGTATCAGGAATATAACTCAGAGGAACAAGAGTTCCAGTATCAAAGTTATAAGATCCAAGATTATCAGAAACTGTAATTCCGGTGAAAGCGGTATTTCCGGAATTAACAATGCTGATAATATAAGTGATTGTATCGTTTTGTTCATAAGTGTTTCTGACTGCGGTTTTGGTTGCGGACAGAACTTCTAATATTTCACCGACTGCAATATTGGAATTAGCAACTGCATTTCCATAGCGCAGCTGTGCCTGGTTGGTAAAACGTGCCATAATTATTATCCTTTCTCTTAAATAGTTTCGGATTTGTCCAGACTGCAGGATTTGCAGTATTATTGTGTAATTTCTGCAATCGTCGAACACATCACAATATAATATATGTAAGAGAATGGATGTTGGTCCATGTGGTTTAATAATTATGCAGAAGTTTTAATATGTAAAATACAAAAAAACACAGTGGAAACAGGTACGAGCCGGTTTCACTGTGTTTTTATATTTTACATTCAGGAACGAAAGCTGTTTACGGGAGAAGGAATTTTATTTCTGCCAGAAATTCCCGCAGCATATTGTTCGGGAGATATAAAGGTGAGGAATCAGCGGCAATTCCACTGATATTAGTAAGTCCTTCTTTTTTTGCAGTTTGCAATGCCCGGAACAGATGGAAATTATTCGTTATAATTCCGATTGCGGCATCCTGCGGAATTAAATTCATGCTGTTTTGTATATTCTGACTGGTTGTCTTTGAATCCGGTTCCAGAAGAATCCGGTCTTTTTCTATGCCCTGTTCTTCCAGATATGCCGCCATTCCTTCTGCTTCACTGCAAGGTTCGTTTTTTCCCTGTCCTCCGGATACGACACAGATGGCGTCCGGGTGTTCGTATAAGTATTCGACTGCCCGGTCAAGACGGTAACGCAGCACTCTGCTGGGACCGTGTTCGCGCATCTGTGCACCGAGAACAATAATATATTCCGGATTATTTTCCCCGGTATCATAAAAATGAGAAAATATTATTCCTTCTATAATAAGAAAAAAGAATAGAAATAATGCGAGAACAATACTGCCGATACGAACCAGTATAACAGGAAGTTTCTGCCATAATTTCCAATGAATAAATATTCCGGAAAAAATAAATAAGCCTGCAATTCCAAACCAGACAGCAAAGAATAAAGTACCGGAACCTGCCATACGGATCAAAATCCCGTAACCGATACAGAGAATGGCGAGTAAGAAACATAAAATCATAAAGAACCTCCTGTAATAACGTCAGTATTAGTTTCTATAAGAACCCTTTTTCCTTCAAAAGCAAATCCATAATGGCGGATTTTTTCTTTTGGAATTCCAAGTAGAAGAAGTTCGGTATCATAACCTTTTTCTTCGATTTGTTTTAATGCGGCTTTTGCAGTTCCTTCTAATCCGGTTTCTTCGCTGGAATCAAATACCTTGAACTCCATAATAATAGCATCTTTATCAGAATGTTTAGGAATCAGCATAACATCATATCTCCCATAACCACTTTCACGATTTGACTTTAACTGATAATCTTTGCGTAATGCAACTAAAAGTCCCAGTACAAATCCGTGATAGAAACGTTCCGGCTGAGCTTTTGCAGAAGCACGCCTTCCAGTATCGAAATTGCTGAACGTTTCTAATGCGACATCATTTAGATAGTTCGTCATGTTTTTTACATTTCCAGCAAGAAGAGCAGTTATAAATTCATTATATTCTTTTCTTACAGTACGAAACCAGCCTTTAAACATTTTTGAAAACATGATGTGAGTCTCTTTATTTGTGATTTTCAAATAGTACCATGTTTCTAAATCCTCGTCCCGATATTCAACCTTTTCTACTTTTAAATAGCCGCTTGCCATAAGAAGACTCCAGACAGCACTTTCGTCATCTGTTAGTTGATGAAATATAATTTGTTCATCAAAATTTTCGACAATTTCGTTATTTTGCAGAAGTTCTTCCATTTTTTCTTTTACTTCTGCGGAAGCTGTTTGTATTAATTTGCTTACCAGAGCATTAGAACTGGTATCGGTCCAATAGGTTTGATATTCACGTTTACTTAAAAAATTGGTGATGGACCATGGATTATAAATATCCTTTTGAGAGCCGAATATAAATCCATCATACCATTGTTTTACCTGCTGTTTTTCTTTTGATAGCCCAAATAATTCTAAAGACTGAAAAACTTCTGATTCCGTAAATCCGAAACAGCTTTCGTATTCCTTTGCGGTTGTGGTAACTACGTTCAGATTATTTAAATCGCTAAACATAGATTCTTTTGAAACCCTTGTGATTCCGGTCATAACAGCTCGTTCCATATAAGGATTGGTTTTAAATGCTGAATTAAAAAAACTACGCATAAATCCTGTAAGTTCTTCCCAATATCCATAGGAATAGGCTTCCTGCAATGGAGTATCATATTCGTCCAAAAGAATAATAACTTTCTTCTGATAATGATTATTTAACAGTGCAGAGAGGTTTTTTAAAGCATCCTGAGCCATTACATCGTCCATATCATAACTGACAAGTTGATATGTTTTCTTTTCGCGTTCATTAAAATATGTTTCGAGAGATCCAAATTGCGTATATAAATCAACCAGAATGTTTTTTATTTTTTGGATTGCATTTTTATAATTGCGTTCTTTTACATCTGCAAAACTTAAAAATATAACGGGATAAGTTCCCTGGATTTTTTTGTAATACTCGTATTTCCAGATATTTAATCCTTCAAAAAGATCCTTTCTGTCAGCATACTTGTTTGAAAAGAAGCATTTAAGCATATCCATATTTAAAGTTTTTCCAAAACGTCTGGGTCTTGTAATCAGGGTTACAATATCTTTTGATTCCCACCATTCTTTGATGAATAAAGTTTTATCAATATAGAAGCAGTCGTTTGTTCGGATATCTTCAAAGCCCTGATTGCCAATACTGATTGTTTTTGACATTTCCCCACCTGCTTTCTGTGAATTATCTTGTTCTGTTGAAATTGTATCATAGAAATATTTTAAAAACAATGGTACAATTCATTATTTGCTATTTTACCGAATATCTGCGGTAAATAAACATTGATATTACGACAGTAATCGTTTCGGTAATCCAGAATGCGTGCCACACTCCGGAAGCACCGAATATTCTGCTTAAAATCCATGCCATTGGAATCATAAGGACAACATAACGGCATAGTGAGATAAACAGGGAAGGGAGTCCTTTTCCGAGTCCTTCCAAAGCACCACAGGCAGTTACAGATAAGGAAGAAATAATAAATCCAATGCAGATAATTCTAAGTGCATGACTTCCGCTTGCAATGGAATCTGCATTTGAGGTAAATAATCCAATAAGTGCATCAGGGATTGCAAAACAGAGGATTGTACCAATGATCATAATCATTGCGACAAGTCCGGTAGCCTGTAAAAAGATCTGATGCACTCGTTTCTTTTCCCCGGCACCATAATTATAGCCAATCAGTGGTCGCATTCCCTGAATTACACCATTTGCCGGCAGATATAAGAATGTCTGCAGTTTATAGTAAACACCCAGAACAAAAACATAGGTCTGTGAAAATCCTGCAAGAATCATATTCAATGCCGAAATCAGCAGGGAAGGCAGAGCCATGTTCAAAGTCGCCGGAATCCCAATAGAATACATCTTTTTACATAATGTAGTGTCTAAAATGGCATCTTTTCTATGAAAATGAACGGACATAGGTCTGGTAAGGTAAATGATGAGATAAAAAACAGCACTGATAGTCTGCCCAAGACCGGTAGCCAGTGCCGCTCCCTGTATACCGAGCAATGGAAATGGTCCGATACCAAAAATCAGCAATGGATCCAGTATAATATTTGCAATACATCCGCTCATCATGCATACCATGGATACTGCCATTCGTCCCACCGCCTGGAAAGTCTTTTCAAAAACCAGTTCCCAGGCAAGAATAACGGAAAAAGAAAATGCAATCACAGAATAACTGCTTCCAAGTTCTACCACCTGTTCTGAAGAAGTAAACATCCTAAGAAAAGGTGTAATAAATAAAATGCATACTACGGTCAACACTACACCGTGTAAAGTTCCGAGCAGCATTCCCTGACTTGCTGCTTTGTCAACCATTTTCCTATCATTTGCTCCCATATAAAATGAAATCATGGCATTAATTCCGATGCCGAATCCTACCATAACGGCATTCACTAAATTTTGCATTGGAAATACCAGTGATAATGCAGTCATTGCGTCTTCACTGATTTTTGCCACAAAAAAACTGTCCACAATGTTGTAAAGTGAATTCACAAGCATTGAAATCATCATCGGAAGAGACATGGTAAGTAACAGTTTCATAACCGGGTGTTCTTTCATATAACTTTGATTCATAAAGTCCTCCTTAAAACAAAAAATGCCACACAGTCTCCTGTGTGGCGAAAAGATGAATCGAAATCTCATTCTGGAAAAATCCACAAAAATTTTCAAAATGATTATAGCAAAAGGTAAGGAAGAAAGTCAAGACGAATGTTGATTTTGGGCGATGGAATGTGGTAGTATTAGAGTAAGAAAATAATAACATTCTGCATAAGGAGAAATAATGAAAAAATACGAGGAATTAGAAAATGGATTACAGACAGCGTTTATTAATCATGCAGTGAACTCTAATCTGGCATATCGTCCGGAATTTATTTTAAACGATTATAAACAGGGAAAGAAAGTGCTTGCTTCACTGGAATATGAATTAAATCAATGTGATGAATTTTGTATTAGTGTTGCATTTATCACACAGAGCGGAATACAGCCATTACTTATGATTTTAAAAGAATTGGAAAAGAAAAATGTCCCGGGTAAAATTCTTACCACAGATTACCTGACATTCAGTGAACCAAAGGCACTTATGCGACTTGCAGAATTAAAAAATATTAAAATAAAAATGTATCGGACCAATGATGAAACTGGCGGATTTCATACCAAAGGGTATATTTTTAAACAGGATGAAATTTATCGGATCATTATTGGAAGTTCCAATATGACATTAAGTGCGATTACAAAAAACAGAGAGTGGAATACCAAATTAGTATCCACAGAGCAGGGACAGATAGTAACAGATATCCTGCAGGAATTTGATGAGCTGTGGAACAGTGAAGTGACACAGGAATATCATGATTTTATAGAGGAATATGAGCAAAGATATTTACAGAATAAATTAATAGAAAGACAGAAGCAGAGAGCTTTGTCTGATGAAAAAGTTGTAGATTTTGCAACTTATACATTAAAGCCCAATAAAATGCAAGTGGAATTTGTAAATAAAATGCAGAGATTAAGAGAACAGGGACAAACAAAGGCATTGTTATTAAGTTCGACCGGTACTGGAAAAACTTATGCTTCTGCATTTGCCATGCGTGAACTGGGATTTAAAAAAGTATTATTTCTGGTGCATAGAGAGCAGATTTTAAAACAGGCACTGATATCTTATAAAAAAGTTTTACCGGGAAATATTTCAATGGGATTGCTTTCTGGTAATTATAAAGATACGGATGTGGATTATCTGTTTTCTACCGTTCAGACAATGAGCAGGAGCCATATACTGGAGAAATTTGAAAAAGACAGATTTGAATGTATTATCATCGATGAAACACATAAAGCCGGGGCAGAGAGTTACCATAGAATTATAAAGTATTTTACACCGGAATTTTTACTTGGTATGACAGCAAGTCCGGAACGGACAGATGGATTCGATATTTACAGTTTATTTGACCATAACATTGCAAGTGAGATAAGGCTTCAGGATGCATTAAGGGATAATCTTTTATGTCCGTTTCATTATTATGGTATTTCAGATTTGGAAATAAATGGGCAGACAATAGATGATCATGCCGATTTCCGGCTGCTGGCAAATGAACAGAGAGTAAATCATATTCTGGAACAGGCGGAGTATTACGGATGTGATGGGGAAAGAGTAAAAGGATTGGTTTTCTGTAGCCGGAATGAAGAAGCAAAAGCTCTGTCAGAAGAGTTTAATAAAAGAGGATACCGGACCATTGCACTTTCTGGTGCCAATTCGCAGGAAGAGAGGGAGCAGGCGGTAGAAAAACTCGAAGCAGATAACACGGATCAAAAGCTTGATTATATATTTACTGTAGATATATTCAATGAAGGTGTTGACATTCCAGCAGTAAACCAGGTTATTATGCTAAGACCGACACAGTCCGCGATCGTCTTTGTGCAGCAGCTTGGACGAGGACTTAGAAAAGCAGATGGCAAAGAATATGTTGTTGTACTGGATTTTGTCGGGAATTATAACCGGAATTTTCTGATTCCGATAGCATTATCCGGAGACAGAACTTATAATAAAGATACCATTCGTAAATATGTCAGGGAAGGCTCCAGGATTATTCCAGGCTGTTCTACGATCCATTTTGATGAAATTACAAAGAAACGTATCTTTGCTTCCATTGACAAAATGACAACAACAAAGAAGATGCTCACAGACTGGTACAATCAGGTAAAATATATGATAGGTCATATTCCGACGATTTTGGATTTTTATAAATTAGGAGAAATAGACCCGATGCTGTTTATCAGTTATGCAAGAACGTATGATAATTTTGTCAGAATGGCAGATAAGGAATATCAAATGACATTTACTGAGAGGGAGGAGCAGATACTGGCATTTATTTCGGCACTTATCGTAGATGGAAAGAGACCACATGAATTATTGCTGCTTAAAATGCTTGTGGAAAACAGGGAGATAAATGAAAATATATTTGCAGAAGAACTAAAAAAAATAGGAGAAATTTACAGAGATGCAGATTATTATTCGGCACAGAGAATTCTTAATATGGATTTTGTTGCGGGAAGCGATGCGAAAAAGTATGCAGATATAGAGATTTTTTCCGATGAACAAATGGAAAAAGGCATTTTATTACGTTCGATAAGCTTTTTTGAAAAGCTCAGACATCTGGAATTTAAAAAGGAGCTGGACAGGTTAATTGAATATGGATTGCTCAGATATAAAGATATCTATGCCAGGCACGATAACAATAATATGGTATTATATGAAAAATATTCGAGAAAAGATGTATGCCGGCTGATGAACTGGGATAAGGATGAGAGTTCTACCATGTATGGATATAGGATTAAGCATAATACCTGTCCGATATTTGTAACGTATGAAAAGAAAGAAGATATATCTGACAGTACAAAATATGAAGATGCATTTATAGATAACCGTTTCTTCAGCTGGATGACAAGAAATGGTGTTTCGCTTGACAGCAGAGAAAGTGTTGATATTATAAATTATAAAAAGACCGGATTGAAAATATGTCTTTTTATAAAAAAGAGCGATGGAGAAGGAATGGATTTTTATTATATGGGAGAGGCAGAGCCAGTGCAGTGGAGAGAAACAACTATCCAGAATAATAAAGGAAAAATCCTTCCGATTGTAAATTTTGTATTCCGGCTGAAAAACAGTGTAAGAGAAGATATTTATGAGTATTTGACTAAATAGCAAAAGGCAGAAAGGATCACCACATGAAGACAATCAACGTAGCAGCAGCGATTATTAAATCACAGACCGAAGACGGAACTCCTGTTATCTTTGCAACCCAGAGAGGTTATGGGGAATTTAAGGACTGGTGGGAGTTCCCGGGAGGAAAGATGGAAGAGGGAGAAACTCCGCAGGAAGCACTGGTTCGTGAAATCAGGGAAGAACTGGATGCGGAAATAGAAGTTTTGGACCTGCTTGACACGGTAGAGTACGATTATCCGGCATTTCATTTATCCATGAAGTGTTACTGGTGCAGATTAAACGGCGGGGAACTCATTTTAAAAGAGCATGAAGATGCCAGATGGCTTGACAAAAAACACTTATCCGATGTAAACTGGTTACCGGCAGATATTGTACTAATTGAGAAAATAAAGGAAGAATTATGAAAACGAACAAGAAGTATGCGTTAATCATCAACGAGGCATTACGTTCGGCATTAGACTATGATACCCCAGAAGAACAGATAAACGAATTTATTCGTTTCTTTGGAAAACATATTGGTTCAGACAGAATCTATATATTTGAAGATGATTTGGAAAAAAGTATTACGAATAATAGCTATGAATGGTGTGCTGATGGTGTAGAACCACAGATAAATCTGCTGCAGGCGGTGGGAATGGAACAGATTGACTGGTGGTATGAGGCATTTGACAAGGGACAAAATATTATTATCAAAGATATGGAAACGATAAAAGACACACATCCGGCATCCTATGAACTTTTAAAAGGACAGAATATACAGAATCTTGTAGTAAGTCCGCTTCGCTACAAGGATTCCATACAAGGATTCTTCGGAGTGGATAATCCGCCGGAAGGAGATTTGGACAGGCTGTCAGTCTTTTTGGAAATGATAGGGACATTACTGATTTCGCTTATAAAATTGAGAAATTCATTTCATAAATCGACGGAAGATGCCAGATTTTCCGGATATACAGCATTGTCACAGATTTATCTGTCCATGCATATGGTTAATATAAAAACGGGAATGCTTCAAACGATTAAATCTCAGAATTTTGTTGATGAAAACCTGGATTTGCAAAGTGGTCCATATTTTCCGGTACAGATAAAAAATGTCATGGAACGGCTGGCAACGGAGAAATATAAGAGAAGTGTGTTTGAATTTACGGATATTGCGACACTGGCAGAAAGAATGAAGGGAAAAGAAACCATAGTGCATGAATTTCTAGGAACGGTTTCCGGCTGGTGTAAAGAACGTTTTATCAAAGTAGATGAGGATAATGTACTGTATTGTGTGGAAGTTATAGATGAGGAAAAGAAACGGGAGAACTGGCTGTTGTATCTGTCTGAAACTGACCGGATGACTGGAATTTGCAACCGGGGATGTGGAGAACGGAAGATTTCAGAAATGCTGGATAAGCATATCGGAGGATTGTTGTGCCTGATTGACTGCGATAAATTCAAGGCAATCAATGATACTTATGGTCATGCAGTAGGAGACAGTGTTATCATAGCAGTTGCAGAAACCTTGCAGAATTCCTGCCGGGAAAATGATATTGTACTGAGACTTGGCGGGGACGAATTTGCCATGTACATTCCGGGATTATTGGACCGGCAGGCGGCAGATTTGTTTATAGAGAGAGTATTTGCAGCGATTTCTTCCATTTATATTCCGGAGATGGGAACGAAGCAGATATATGTCAGTATGGGAGCCTCTTTTTGTCTTGAGGATGAGGAGATCAGTTTTGACCGTCTCTATAAAGAAGCTGATGAAGCAATGTATCAGAGCAAGAAGGTGGAAGGATACTGCGTAACGTTCTATAAGCATGAAAAAGAATAACACCCTTGACAGATAGCTGTAAAATGAGTATACTAGTAACTGTTGGTTGTAAAAACCATGAAGTGTATAGGTTTGTTTTACAGAATAAAAGGAGATACAAATGCGAAATAAGAAAGTACCATCAATGATTGCAGTTGGTGTATCATTGATGATGGTGGGTTACATTGGAGCAAAACAGATAGATTCCGTAGATCACAGCAAGAAGACAGAGAAAGTGACTGTGGCAGCTTATAACAGCGAGACACAGCCTATGATTGGAATTGAAAGAAGAGAACAGAGTATCGTTGCCATGGCAATGCAGGATCAGATGATGAAAGATGCGATGGGAATTACTACTCCGGAAACAGAAACCCAGATACAGCCGGAAACAGAGACACAGACGGAGACAGAAACACAGGCTGAGACACAGCCAGAGACAGAGACAGCGACACAGGCTGAGACACAGCCGGAAACAGAGACACAGACAGAGACAGAAACACAGGCTGAAGCAAAGTCAGAATTCAGTGATATTGCGATTGCACAGGTAAATGACTATGTAAATGTAAGATCCATTGCAAGTACAGATGGAGAAGTAGTTGGAAAATTATATAATAATTCAGCTGCAACTATTTTAGGGGAAGAGAACGGATGGTATCAGATTTCTTCCGGAAATGTAGTTGGATATGTAAAATCAGAATATGTAGTAGTTGGTGATGAAAACCTTGCAAAGAGTGTTGCAACAAGATATGCAAAGGTAAATACAGAAACATTATTTGTAAGAAGTGAGCCGACAACGGAATCAAAGATTATCTATATGCTTCCGGAAGGCGAAGATCTGGTAGCAATTGATGAATCTAATCCGGGTTGGATTAAAGTAACTACAGAGGCAGGCGATGGTTATATTTCTGCTGATTATGTTGTAATGACTACAGATTTTGTTACGGCAGAGTCTACCGCAGAAGAGCAGGCAAGACTGCAGAAAGAAGCAGAAGAGCGTAAGGCAGCAGAAGAAGCTGCAGAGAAAGCAATTGCGGAAGCCAATAAGGCCAATGCAAAGAAAGAAACAACTACAACAGTAAAAGAGACAACTACAGCTGCTAAGGAAACAACCACTGAAGCGGCGACAGAAGCAAAGACTTATACAGCTCCGACAAGTGCAACCGGACAGGCAGTAGTTGATTATGCATGCCAGTTTGTTGGAAATCCATATGTATATGGCGGATCCAGTCTGACAAATGGAACAGACTGCTCCGGATTTGTTATGAGTGTTTATGCAGAGTTTGGAATCAGTCTTCCTCATTCTTCTGCATCATTAAGAAGTGTGGGATATGAAGTAAGTCTTTCCGAAATCCAGCCGGGTGATATTGTATGTTACAGCGGTCATGTAGCCCTCTATGTAGGTAATAACACCATCGTACATGCAAGTACACCGGAAACAGGTATTAAATATACATCACCGGTTAATTATAAGAGCGTAATTACAGTTAGAAGAATTTTTTAATCAGAATCCACCAGTGAGATCTGATGAAAGGTTTCAACAGAGAAACAGGAGAGAGCGACTATGAGATGCCGTTCTCTCCTGTTTGGCTATAAAAAAATATATTTATAGATAGATGGAGAAATAGTATATGCTGTCTGATTTTGATTTAAGTATAACAGTAGAGCCGCTGCTTGAGTGGTTTCAGAAAAATGCAAGAGTCCTTCCGTGGAGGGAATCTCCGACTCCATATCGTGTGTGGGTATCTGAAATTATGCTTCAGCAGACAAGGGTAGAAGCGGTAAAGCCTTATTTCGAACGCTTTATGAGAGAACTGCCCCAGATACAGGACCTGGCAGAATGTGAAGAAGAACGTCTGCTCAAACTCTGGGAGGGACTTGGTTATTATAATCGTGTCAGAAATATGCAGGAAGCGGCAAAAACTGTCATGAAAGAATTTGACGGAGAATTGCCGTCGGATTACGGTGAACTGCTGAAATTAAAAGGAATCGGCAGTTATACCGCAGGAGCGGTGGCATCGATTGCGTATCATCAGCCTGTTCCAGCAGTGGATGGAAATGTTCTGCGTGTCATTACAAGAGTGGCAGAGGATTCCTCGGACATTATGAAGCAGTCCGTGAAAACGGAGATAGAGAAAAGGCTTGCCGAAATCATACCCGCAGACCATGCAGGACAGTTCAATCAGGCTCTAATGGAATTAGGAGCGATTGTGTGTCTGCCGAATGGTCAGCCGCTCTGTGGGAAATGTCCGTGGCGGTCGTTCTGCAGGGCAAGATTCCATGATAAGATTTCTGAGATTCCAGTAAAAACGAAGGCAAAGGCGAGAAAAATACAGAACCGGACCGTATTTGTCATACGCCGCCTGGACAAGGTGATTCTGCATAAAAGACCGGCAAAGGGATTGCTGGCAGGTATGTATGAATTTCCGAATGTAGAGGGAACATTATCCGAAGAAGAAGCATTAAAATGGATAAAGCAGAAGAATCTGCAGCCACTCAGAATAGAGAAGGCGGGAGAAGCAAAGCATATTTTTTCCCATATCGAATGGCATATGACCGGTTATGTTATATGGATCGATGAACTGGAGAAAGATGTCAGCGGAATGTTGTACCTTGATTTACAGGAAGTGAATGAAAAATATCCGATACCGGCAGCATTTGCTGCTTATACAAAGTACATTACAGAGAATGACGTGAGGTAGGCAGATGAGACAGGAAGAATTTAATTTTTTATCGGCGGACGGGCATACCACCATACATGGAGTTGAATGGACACCGGACGGAAAAACCAGAGCAATTATCATTATTTTACATGGTGTAACGGAAAATATAATGCGTTATGAGAAATTTGCACAATACTTTACAGAGAAGAACTATGTGGTAGCGGGTGCGGAACATTTAGGGCATGGACGGTCTATTGGACAAAGCGGACTCTCCATGTATTTCGGGCCAAAAGGAAGCTGGAACTGGATCGTAGAAGATGCTCATACCACATATAAATATATAAAAAAGAAATATTCGGAACGGAATATTCCAGTCATATTTTTTGGATTTTCGCTTGGATCTTTTGTATTGCGAGATTATATGATCCGCTATCCACAGGATTTGTCGACAGCTGTTATTGCCGGAACAGGACAGACGAATGCAGCCGTTCTGACCATTATGCAGGGAATTGTAAAAATACAGGAGATACTGCATGGAGAAAAAACAGTAACTTCTTTGATCAAGGCACTTACATTTGGCACTTATAATAAACATTTTGCACCAAATCGGACAGAGTACGACTGGCTGTGTGCCAATGAGAGTGAACTCGATAAATATATTGCAGATCCATTAAGAGGCGAATATATGACAGTAGGACTGTTCCGGGAGCTTCTGTATGGAATGAAACGAACGGGTTCTTTGGAAAATATAAAAAGAGGAAATATAGCGGTACCGGTACTATTTATTTCCGGATCTGAAGATGCCGTTGGAGATTTTACCAAAGGAGTACAGGCTGCAAAAAAATTATTTGAGAAAGCAGAATACAAGGATATCGGGTACAAGATATTTCCGGAAATGAGACATGACGTTCTGCATGAGAGAAATTCCGGCGAAGTTCTGGATTATATCCGGAGCTGGATAGAGAAATAAATAAGAAGATATTGCATAAGGTAATTTACAAATATAAGGTTTTGTGATACATTAATAACAGATTATACAGATGGAGAATGATAGATGAAAGATAATAATGATGAAATTGCAAAACTATACAACAAATTGATTGTACAAATTAAAAGGTATCATCCGTCTTCCGATTTCAGAATGGTAAGGAAGGCATATGAAGTAGCAAAAGAAGCGCATAAGAAGCAGTTCCGCAAGTCGGGAGAACCATTTTTCATACATCCGCTGAATGTTGCATTGATTCTGGCGGAGTTAAAGCTGGACAAAGAAACAATCATAGCGGCTATTCTGCATGATGTGGTGGAAGATACGGAGATTACGACAGAATATCTCGAACGGGAGTTTGGCGCAGAAGTTGCGTTTCTGGTAGACGGAGTGACAAAACTTGCTAATCTTCAGATGACGGTTGCACATGAATGCCTCTCCAAAGAAGCATTGAAGCATGAAAGTTTTCGTAAGCTGATTATGGCAATGTCCGAGGATATCCGTGTCATCATCATAAAGCTTGCGGATCGGCTCCATAATATGCGGACGATGGAGTTCCAGAAACCGGAGCGGCAGGTTGCGATATCGAAAGAAACCATGGACATTTATTGCCCGATTGCCAAAAGACTAGGAATATCCATTGTGCAGACGGAATTACAGGATCTGTCCATGCAGTATATTTATCCGGAAGCATATCGGAATATACGCATGAAGATAGAGGAAACCGAGCCTGATAGGCGTATCTTTGTCAACCGTATGTCTGCGGAGATTTACGCGGGACTGACCGAAGCTGACATAGGAGCAAAGGTGGAATATGCCCTGAAGCATTATTTCAGTATTTACCGCAAGATGATTAATAAGGGTAAGACACTGAATGAGATTTATGACAGCTACGCGCTGAAAGTCATTGTGGATTCTGTCAGGGACTGCTATGTTGCACTGGGGGTATTGCATGACCTTTACAAACCGGTGCCGGGAAGATTTAAAGATTTTATCGCACTCCCGAAGGTGAATATGTATCAGTCGCTGCATACAACACTGGTTGCACCGGATGGAACATTATTTGAAGTACAGATAAAGACGAAAGAAATGCATGAAGTTGCTACTTATGGAATTCTTGCACACTGGAAGTATGGTATGCCGGGAAAGGATATCAAGACAGTATCAAACAGCCAGAAAGAGAAGGCAGAATGGCTGTCACAGATTTTGGAATGGCAGCAGGAAATCAGGGATACGGATGAATTTATCGACCTTGTAAAACAGGATTTTAATCTATTTTCAGAAACGATCTATTGCTTTTCACCAAAAGGAGATGCAAAATCCCTGCCAAAGGGTTCGACAGCGATCGATTTTGCCTATGCGATACACAGTGATATAGGCGATCATGCAACAAAATGTATAATTAACGGGAAGGTAAGTCCGATGGAAACTGTGTTAAATAATGGAGATCAGGTAGAGATAGTTACAGATGAGAAAAGAGAAGGTCCTGTGGCAGAATGGATTCATTTTGTAAAGACAGGGACGGCAAAGAATAAACTAAGACGCTGGATGAATGATAAGCATTAAGAAGGGAATAGGGAGGAATGAATCGAACAACGGCAAAAACGATATGGAAAGCAGTAATACTTATATTAATTCTGATGAGTGTTTCACTCGTAATGTTTCAGACAATACAGATTTCCGGCAGCCAGAGTGAACATATAAATGATTTAAGCCGGGGCTGGTATTATATACAGGAAGGGGAAAAAACAGAAATAACACTTCCGGCAGAAATAAAAAGTACGGATAAGGTAATTCTTTATCATGAGAATGTCGAAAATTACCAGAAAGAATTTCTGATGTTCAAAGGTGCAGAATATCAGCCGGTTATTTATGCAGGAGATTGCGAAATTTACCGGTATGATGATGAAGGTGTGAAGAGAAATGACACGGTACTGAATAATATGATATGTATGGTGGAGATACCGGAAGGTATTACCGGACTTCTGGAAATACATTTTAGTCCGGATGGCGAAGGCAGCTGCCGGATACCGGCGATAACTGCTGGCACATGGAAAGCCCAGATCCGAAATCTTCTGGCCCGCAATATCTATTCCATTCTGATGAATTGCATCCTGTTATCCATGGGTATCTTATTACTTGGATTATCCCTGGTCATGTGCGTCATGAAGATGGATGGAAAAAGACTGCGGTATATATCAGGCTTTCTGATTGTCTGTAGTATGTGGGGATTAACGGATTCGCCGTTTATCCAATTTCTGTTTGTATACGATGAAGTGATTATAAATGCAAATTTCTATTTCTTCATGCTCATTGTAACACCGATGATGTGTTACATCTGCACGATACCGGAAATGCAGAAATACAGGACATTAAGTGTATTTATATATTTTGCATATTTTAATATTATCATGCAGTCCATACTGGTTTATACGGAAAAATTTACATTTTTTGAATTGCTGCCAATTACGCATATATTTTATGTAGTTGGAATTATTACTATTATTATCCTGTTATTAAAAGAGAAGAGGAAAAGCCAAAACCGGGATTTGATTGTCTGTTTAAAAGCATTTGCAGCAGAAGGAATCACGGGTGCTGTTACAATTATATTGTATGCAATGGAATTTCCTCTCTATCAGAATCTGTTCCAGATTGGAATTCTGTTGTTTGTATTGATTTTATTATACAATCTGGCAAAAGAACTGGTTCAGAATATGAAATACAGGACAGAAGCGGATATATACCGCAGGCTGTCAGAAGAAGATAAACTTACAGGATTAAAGAACAGAAGAGCATTTGATTTGATGCTTCAGAATATAGAGAAGAACCGGAATGATTATAAAGAAGCAGTTATGATTTTTTCGGATCTGAATGGGTTGAAGTATGTAAACGATCAATTTGGACACGCACAGGGTGACAGACAGATTATTGGTGCGGCAGAGTGTATCAGAAAGGCATTTGGTGAACTTGGTTACTGTTACAGGATAGGCGGAGATGAATTCTGTGTTATTATCACAAATGCAGTGGAAAGGGACGAATATGAAGCAAGATTGTGCGATGAGATACATAGATATAATAATGAAAATAAAAGTGTGCATGAATTATCCATTGCATATGGAGTAAGTTCAATAAGCAGGGAGGATGGAACACTCAGAACCGTTGCCGAGTGGAAAAACGAGGCTGACAGGAAAATGTATCTGAACAAGCAAGAGGGTAAAGCAGGCAGGAGGTAGGAACTGTTATGAAAGCAAAAAAAGATGTGGACGTGAACAAATTAAATCAATGTCAGAATGAATTACAGAAGAAAGAATTGATGATAGAAGAACTCAATACCTTTGTTGCGGAATATAATTTTGAAATGGATGAAATCTACATAGACAGTGTCAAAGATAAGTATATTCTGATTTCATGGGAAGAAGAACTGCGAAAGAGGAATTTTGCGGCACTGGTATATCGCCCGGATATTCCGGTAGCACAGGATTTGACGGCATTTTCTGAATATACACCGGAAAAAAATAAAAAGACAGCAGTACTCAGGCTGTTTACGGAAAGACATAAATATGACTGGTTCCGGGTAACTGCGATATGTTTTTTTGACAGTAACAGAAACAGACAGAGTATCAGTTATCTTTTTACCAATATCAATGAAAGAGCAGAGATTGAGCAGAATCTGAAGTTTTACTCTGAAAAAGATACACTGACAGCATTGCCGAATATGCGGGCATTTTTGCAAAGTGCGCAGGTACTGATTGAGGAACATCCGGAGGAAGAATATGAGATTGTAAGAATGGATATTGAGCGGTTCCGTATCATAAGTGAAATGTTTGGAATCGATGAAGGAGATAAGCTGTTAAAGTTTATTGCGGTTAAGATTCAGGAATATCTGGATGAAGAAGACGAAGTGGCATATTGCAGGATTGCATCAGATGTGTTTGCCATGTGTATTCCGGTTCATAGTTATTCTGTGGATACTATGATACAGAAACTGCAGAAGGCGGTTACGGAATATCCGAAAAATTATGAAGTAGTATTATCATTTGGAAGATATTATGTAACGAAAGAAGATCGGGAACAGAAAGTTCCGGTCAGCAATCTGGTGGATCGTGCAGCTGCGGCACAGATTACCATAAAGGGAAACTATCTGCAGCATGTGGCAGTTTATGATGAAAGCATAAGGAAAAAAGAAGCTGATGAGGCCATGATTCTTTCGGAAATGAATCATGCACTGGAAAATGGGGAATTTCAGGTATATCTGCAGCCGAAAGTAAATATGCAGACAGGGAAAATTATCGGGTCGGAAGCACTGGTACGCTGGCAGCATCCGGGAAAGGGGCTGATTTCTCCAGCAGCTTTTGTTCCTGCTTTTGAAAAAAATGGATTTATTATAGAAATTGATAAATATATGATTCGTAATACCTGTGCAATTATCCGGCGGTGGATTGATTCCGGTATTCCGGTATATCCCGTGTCCGTTAATTTATCCAGACTGAATCTTTATAATAAGAGAATTATTCAGGATATCCGTGAATATGTGGAGGAATATCAGATTCCACGGGAATATATTTCATTTGAAATTACGGAAAGTGCATTTTCTGGTGATAATTCCTATATCAAGATTTTAGCGGAGAAGCTGCAGAAAGAACATTTTAAAGTATTGATGGATGATTTTGGAAGCGGCTATTCATCCTTAAATACATTAAAAGAGATACCAGTTGATGTGCTGAAGATAGATTTAAAATTTCTTCCGGCAGGTGAAAATGATGAAAAGGCAAATCTCATTATCAAACATGTGGTAGAGATGGCAGTTGATTTGGATCTTATGATTATTGTAGAAGGTGTGGAACGGGAAGAACAGGTCGAATTCCTTACAAAGATAGGATGTAAGATAGCCCAGGGATTTTATTATTACCGGCCAATTTCCGTTCTGGAATATGAAGCGAAAGTTACACAGTCATAAATTGCAAAAAGCAGGAAAGAGGGAATAGAAATGGATGAACATATTTTGTTGGTTGATGATGCGAAATTTGCCAGAAAGGTGGCAATCAGGGCATTACATAATGGAGGATTTGATAATATCACGGAGGCGGTAACTGCAAAAGAGGCCCTTGAATTATTTGAAAAGGAGAAACCGGATCTGGTATTGTTAGATATTACCCTGCCGGATAATTCAGATCTGGCATTATTAAAGACGATGTTAGAGAAACAGCCGGATGCAAAGATCATCATGATATCGGCAATCGGACAGGAACTCATTATTATGGATGCATTAAAAGCTGGTGCGAAATCTTTTATTACAAAGCCATTTGAAGAAAAAGACTTTCTGAAGGAAATTTTTCGCATTTTAGAAGAGATATAGGGCGGAAAGGCTGGCAATATGAAGATTTATGATGAAAATGGACTGATAGATTCTGATGTTCAGGAAGTCTTATATGAACTCGGGAATGTAGGTCTGGGAATGGCGAGTGTTGCAATAGGAAAATTAATGGGATTAAGGCTGAATATCGGTGTTCCAAAGGTGATGACAGCCGAACAGCTTCTGGAGGATGACTGTGACACTGAAGAGCGGATCGGAATTCTGCTTGATTTTGAACGTGATATGGGAGGTTCTATGATTTTTCTTCTGAAAGAAGAATTTGTGGATGAAGTAATAGAGAAAACCATCCAGTCCGAGCATATGGAAAATGAAGTGCTGGATGAAGGGGAAAGAGAATCCGTACTTCAGGAATTTGCCAATATAACGACTGCAGCTTATCTGAAAGCGATTTCCGGCTATACCGGATTGAGGATATATGTGAGACCTGTGTGGATGAAGGGAGCTGATAAGAAAAGGCTGATACAGGATGTGTTTGACAGGGTAAAAGAGAACTGTTCCAGTGCAATCTGCGTGGACACTGGATATACGGTTGTTTATGAAAATGGAAGTACCATGGAAGATGTCGGACATGTCATTATGCTGCCGGATATAAAAACAGTAGAAAAAATGATAGGGCCGCTTATGGAGGAGATGCAGGATTAATCTTCCGGAGGATAATCTTCCCATTTCGGCCATTCTGTCCGGGTTTCAATTGCTTTCTGAATGGCATGATAAAACCAGACTTTATGCCGGATATGTTTTAAATCGTCCTGCATTTTCTGAATCTGCTCCGTAATATAGGATTCGTGTTCTGTCACAAGGGAAACGATATCATCAATATGTGCGGGCAGATTTTCTTCGTAATGAAAGAAATCCAGCATTTTGGCGATAGGAAGACCGGTTCGTTTAAAACATTCAATTGCCCGTAGGCGGTTTATATGTTCGTCCGTATAGACGCGCTGCCCGGAAGCATTGCGGCTTACATTGGTCAGAAGACCGATATCCTCATAATATCGCAGGGTGGAGGATGGCAGGTCAAAAGTCAGGGAAAGATCCCGGATGGTATATGTATTCATGAAAAAAACTCCTTAAAATATTCTTGACTTCAAGTATACTTGAAGTGTTATGATTTGTAAACAGAAAAAGATTTATAAAAATTCAGAAAGAAGGAGAATGTTATGAAATATCGTAATGTGGGAAAATCAGGATTAAAAGTAAGCGAGATTGCAGTGGGAAGCTGGATGACGGACTTACAGGGCAGTGAGAAGGCAGCAGTCGCAGAGGAAACTATCAGAAAGGCATACGATGCCGGAGTAAATTTCTTTGACTGTGCGGATGCATACAGCGGAGGTGAGGCTGAGAAGTTCCTGGGCAGAGTGTTAAAAGATTACAGCAGAAGTTCTTATGTGGTATCCAGCAAGGTATTTTTCCCGACCGGAAGAGGTGCAAATGAATGGGGATTATCCAGAAAGCATATCTTTGAAAATATCGACCGGACATTAACCAATATGAAGCTGGATTATATTGATATGTATTTCTGTCACAGATTTGACCCGACAACATCGATGGAAGAAACCCTGCGTGCCCTGAGCGACCTTGTAGCACAGGGAAAAATATTATATTATGGTGTCAGTGAAGAATGGAGTGCGGCGAGACTGACGGAGGCACAGAAAATAATAGAGGAATATCATCTGTATCCTATGACTGTGGTACAGCCGCAGTATCATATGATGGATCGCTATATCGAACATGAAATCATGGATGTCTGCGAAAAATATGGCATGGGCATTACCCCGTTTTCACCGCTGGCCCAGGGACTTCTTACCGGCAAGTATAAAAAAGGACAGCCATATCCGGAAGGTTCAAGAGCCACACATCAGGCAGATAGGCAGGTCAACAATCTGCTGACCGATGAAAATCTGGACAAAGTAGAGAAACTGTCAAAGATTGCCGAAGAACTCGGCACAAATATGTCCGTGCTGGCACTGGCATGGATTTTACGCAAACAGGTCATCAGCAGTGTTATCACTGGGGCAAGTAAGCCGCAGCAGCTGGAAAATAATATTGCAGCCAGCGGATTTGAGATTCCACAGGATGCATTGAAAGAAATTGGGGAAATTCTGGGATTCCGCAAATTTGAAAGACATGTGGGATAGGTTTATCCGAAACATTAAAATTTATCAATTGACAGATGAAAAAATAAGTGTATAATAAAAATAACTTGTGAAACATTTAAACATATCAAGTGAATTGAATAGAGCTCGAAACCGTTGAAGTGGAGATAAAAATAAAAGATGCGCTTACAGAGAGTGGGGATGGCTGAGAACCCGCAGAGATGCAGTTTATTAAATGGACCACTGAGGGCATGGTCAAAGGAGTGTGACTCTGAGTATTCCATGACGCAGGACCGGCGTAACAGGTCAGGAATATGTTAGTATTCTGCGGAGAGTGTGGATTCCACAAATCAAGGTGGCACCGCGGTTATAAGATTAGTTACCGTCCTTGACAATAGTAAAAGACTGTTGTCATGGGCGGTTTTTTGATCTAAAAAATTGTGCCATTCCGTAGGGCTGACCTGATAAGGAGGAAGAGAGATGTTATCATTAGAAGAAGCAAAAGAGGCGGCAAAGGGATTTTGCATTGTGCCAATAAGCAGGGAAATCTTATCGGATATTAAGACTCCGATGGAAGTTCTGAGAATTTTGAAAAGAGTAAGTTCCCACTGTTATATACTGGAAAGTGTGGAAAATCAGGAAAAATGGGGAAGATATACCTTCCTCGGATTTGAGCCGACCATGGAAATCACCTGTACCAACGGAATGATGCGTGTGAAGAATGGGAAAGAAGTAGAAACACTGGTGGAGCATCCGGGAACTGTAATCCGCAACATTTTGAAAGATTACACCAGTCCGAAGATAGAAGGCCTGCCATCCTTTACCGGTGGTCTGGTAGGATATTTTTCCTATGATTATATGAAATACAGTGAGCCGGGATTGCATCTGGATGCAGCAGATGAAGAAGGTTTTAAAGATGTGGATCTGATGCTGTTTGATAAGGTAATTGCATTTGACAATTTAAAGCAGAAGATTATTGTGATTGTTAATGCAAAGACAGACAATTTAGAAGTAACCTATCCGCAGGCAGTAGAGGAAATCGACCGCATTATAAAACTGATTCGTGAGGGAGAACCGGTGGAAGCAGTGCCGGGAAAGATGACTTCTGACTTCCGCAGATTATTTGAAAAAGACGAATATTGTGCGATGGTGGAAAAGGCAAAGAAGTATATCTATGAGGGAGATATCTTCCAGGTCGTTCTGTCCAACCGTCTGGAGGCTGATTTTGAGGGAAGCCTGCTGAATACCTACCGTGTTCTGCGTACCACAAATCCATCACCGTATATGTTTTACTTCAGTTCCGATGATATCGAGATTGCGGGTGCGTCACCGGAAACATTGGTAAAACTGGAAAATGGAGTGCTGCACACATTTCCGCTGGCAGGTACAAGACCGAGAGGAAAAAATCCGCAGGAAGATGAACAGCTGGAAAAAGAACTGCTCGCCGATGAGAAGGAATGTGCAGAGCATAATATGTTAGTGGATCTTGGAAGAAACGACCTGGGAAAAATCAGCAGATTCGGAAGTGTACAGGTAGAAAAATACATGTCCATTGAACGTTATTCCCATGTCATGCACATCGGTTCTACCGTCCGGGGAGAAATCAGAGAGGACAAAAATGCATTGGATGCGGTAGACGCGGTACTTCCGGCAGGAACACTCTCCGGAGCACCGAAGATTCGTGCCATGCAGATTATCAACGAACTGGAAAATAACAAGCGCGGTATTTACGGCGGGGCAATCGGCTACATCGATTTTACCGGAAACCTGGATACCTGCATTGCAATAAGAATTGCATTTAAGAAAAACGGCAAGGTATTTGTCCGTTCCGGAGCCGGTATCGTGGCAGATTCCATTCCGGAAAATGAATATCAGGAATGTATCAATAAGGCAAAGGCAGTGATGAATGCGTTAGAGGCAGGACAGGAGGAAATGTAAAATGGTACTTTTGATTGATAATTATGACAGCTTTTCCTATAACCTGTATCAGCTGGTGGGAGAGCTGAATCCGGACATCCGGGTAATACGAAACGATGAGATGACAGTGGAAGAAATTGAGCAGTTAAATCCCGACTCCATCATTCTTTCCCCTGGTCCTGGAAAGCCGGAGGATGCGGGCATCTGTGAGGAAGTGGTAGAAAAACTGGCAGGAAAGATTCCGATTCTCGGTGTGTGTCTGGGACATCAGGCAATCTGTGAAGTATATCATGCCACCGTAACCTATGCATCCCATCTGATGCATGGAAAGCAGTCCGTTGTAACACTGGATTTGGAAAGCAGGATTTTTGAGGGACTGGAAAAAGAAGAAAAAGTGGCAAGATATCATTCACTTGCTGCAAAAAAAGATACAATTCCGGAAACTTTAAAAATTACAGCAATTTCTGAGGACGGTGAAGTCATGGCAGTGGAACACAGAGAATATCCGGTTTACGGCTTGCAATTTCATCCGGAATCGATTCTGACTCCAGAGGGCAGACAGATGATAGCCAATTTTTTAAGAATAAAAGCAGAGAAATAAATTGATATAAATAGGTAATTGCGAAACACTTAAATTTTTGCAAATGCATATGCAAATGAAACATTACACGAAGGCACGCTCCCGCTACATTCGGCTGGTAGCGGTACTAAGATGCTAAAATACAGCATCTAAGTGCCGACCGCCTCATAGTACCTTCTTAGTAATTGTTTAATTTGCATATACAATAAAGACAAATTATGAGTTTCGCAATTAACTAAATTGATATAAATTTGAAAAGGAGGCCCATTATGATTAAAGAGGCGATTGCAAAAGTAGTAAAAGGAGAAGATTTGGATGATGTCATGATGACAAAAGTCATGGATGAAATTATGGAGGGTGAGGCGACCGATACACAGAAGGCATCTTTCCTTACCGCCATGAGCATGAAAGGGGAAACTATAGAAGAAATCACATCTGCAGCCAAAGTAATGAGAAGTCACTGTGAAAAATTCTTAAACAACATGGATGTACTGGAAATCGTAGGAACAGGCGGGGACGGTTCCAATACCTTTAACATTTCCACACTCGCATCCCTCGTGGTATCTTCTACCGGAATCAAAGTGGCAAAACACGGAAACCGTGCCGCATCCAGCAAGTGCGGAACTGCAGACTGTCTGGAGGCACTGGGCGTAAAGATAGACCTTGCACCGGCAGCCAGCGCACAGATTCTGAATGAATTAAATATCTGCTTCCTGTTTGCCCAGAAATATCATACGGCGATGCGTTTTGTCGGAGCAGTCAGAAAAGAAATGGGCATCCGTACCATTTTCAATATTTTAGGACCACTTGCGAATCCGGCAGGTGCAAATCTTCAGCTGTTGGGTGTATACAGTGAGGACCTGGTAGAGCCGCTTGCGAGAGTGCTTGTAAATCTCGGCGTGAAGCGTGCCATGGTTGTCTATGGACAGGACAGCATCGACGAGATTTCCATGAGTGCACCGACTACCGTATGCGAAGTCCGCAACGGAGAGTATAAATCCTATGTCATCCAGCCGGAAGATTTCGGATTTGAGCGTTGTGAAAAATCAGAGCTTGTCGGAGGGACACCACAGGAAAATGCAGCCATTGCAAGACAGATTCTGGGTGGTGAAAAAGGACCAAAGACAGATGCAGTTATTTTAAATGCAGGTGCGGCTATCCACATCGCAAAAGAAAACTGTACCATGGAAGAAGGCATACGCATTGCAAGACTTGCACTGGAAAGTGGACAGGCACTCAGACAGCTGGAACAGTTTATAGAATTAAGCAACAGATAAGAGAGGTTATATGGGCAATATATTAGAAGAAATTGCGGAAAAGAGAAAAGCAGATATTGCTGTAAGAAAACAGAAGATATCACCGGAAGAAATGCGGAAAAAGGCGGAGACCATTGCCGAAAAAGAACGGCAGGAAAAACACATGACATTTCCGTTCCGGCAGATGCTTGCAAGACCAGGGATAAACTTTATCTGTGAAGTAAAAAAGGCTTCCCCATCCAAAGGAATTATCGCGGAGGATTTTCCTTACCTTGCAATTGCAAAAGAGTACGAAGCGGCAGGAGCGGCAGCCATCTCCGTGCTGACCGAGCCGGAATACTTTCTGGGCAGAGATGCATATCTGCAGGAAATAGCACAAAATGTCAGCATACCGGTGCTGCGCAAAGATTTTACCATAGATTCCTATCAGATATATGAGGCAAAAGTGCTGGGAGCATCCGCCGTACTGCTGATTTGTGCACTGCTCTCCGCAGAACAGCTGAAAGAATACCTGGAACTGGCAGAACAGCTCGGTTTATCAGCACTCGTCGAGGCACATGACGTGGAAGAAGTGCAGAAAGCACTGACGGCAGGAGCAGATATTATCGGAGTAAATAACCGGGATTTAAAGACGTTTGAGGTCGATATCACAAACTCTGTCAGATTAAGGAAGCTTGTTCCGGAATCCAAAATATTTGTTTCCGAAAGCGGGATTAAAAATGCACAAAATGTTGCCGTGTTACGGGAAAATGGTACAAATGCAGTGCTTATTGGAGAAACCTTTATGCGGTGTGCGGATAAAAAGGCAATGTTAAGAGAATTAGCAGGTGATGCCATTGAGTAAAATCAAGATATGCGGACTCACAAGAGAGGAAGATATCCACTATGTGAATGAATGTCTGCCGGATTATATCGGATTTGTCTTTGCAGAAAGCAGACGGCAGGTGGACAGGAAACAGGCTGACAGGATGAGAGAAAAACTGGATGGCAGGATTTGCCCGGTGGGAGTGTTTGTCAATGAATCCGCTGATATTGTGGCTGAACTGCTGAATGAAGAAATCATAGATATCGCACAGCTTCATGGCGATGAGGGAGAAGATTATATCGGACTTCTGAAAGAAAAAATGAAGCGGGGCAGAATTATACAGGCGGTCCGGGTAAGGCAGAGAAAGGATATTCTGGAGAAACTGCAAAGCAGTGCAGATTATCTGCTGTTTGATACCTATGCGGGGCAGGCTTACGGGGGAACCGGAAAAACGTTCCGCTGGGAACTGACACAGGGAGTAGAACGTGAGTTCTTCCTGGCGGGCGGTATTGACAGCACAAACATCGAGCAGGCGATTCGGGTGGCAGCACCATATGCCTTGGATTTGAGCAGTGCGGTGGAGACGGACGGAAAAAAGGACAGGGAAAAAATATTAGAGATTGTAAGCAAAGTAAGAACATATACATAGGCTGTACAGAATGGAGGAAATATGTCAAAAGGAAGATATGGGATTCATGGAGGACAGTATATACCGGAAACTCTGATGAATGAGGTAATTAAATTAGAAGAAGCATATGAATTTTATAAGAAGGATGAGGCATTTAACCAGGAACTGGATACCCTGCTGAGGGAATATGCCGGAAGACCATCGCTGTTATATTATGCAGAAAAGATGACAAAAGACCTGGGCGGTGCAAAGATTTACTTCAAGCGTGAAGATTTGAACCACACCGGTTCACATAAGATTAACAATGTGCTTGGTCAGGCACTTCTGGCAAAGAAAATGGGAAAGACCAGAATCATCGCTGAGACGGGAGCCGGACAGCATGGTGTGGCAACGGCTACGGCAGCAGCATTGTTAGGACTGGAATGTGAAATCTTTATGGGAAAAGAAGATACCATCCGTCAGGCATTAAATGTATACCGTATGGAATTGCTTGGTGCAAAAGTCCATGCCGTAGAATCTGGTACCATGACATTAAAAGATGCGGTAAACGAGTGCATGAGAGAATGGACCAACCGTGTGGATGATACTTTATATGTGTTAGGTTCTGTTATGGGACCGCATCCATTCCCGATGATTGTCAGAGACTTCCAGAGTGTTATCAGCAAAGAAGCCAGACAGCAGATTCTGGAAAAAGAGGGAAGACTTCCCGATGTGGTAATGGCATGTGTCGGAGGCGGCAGCAATGCCATGGGTACATTCTATAACTTCATCAATGACAAGGACGTGCGTCTGATTGGCTGTGAGGCAGCAGGACATGGTGTGGATACGGATAAAACGGCTGCTACAATGGCAACAGGAACACTTGGCATCTTCCATGGCATGAAATCCTACTTCTGCCAGAATGAATATGGACAGATTGCACCGGTATATTCCATTTCCGCCGGACTGGATTATCCGGGAGTCGGACCGGAACATGCCCATTTAAAAGATATCGGAAGAGCAGAATATGTACCGGTAACTGACGAAGAAGCAGTCAATGCATTTGAATATATTGCACGAACAGAAGGAATTATTGCAGCAATTGAGAGTTCCCATGCAGTAGCCCATTTAATGAAAATAGCTCCGACCATGAGCAAGGACCAGATTATCATCTGCTGTCTGTCCGGAAGAGGAGACAAAGACGTAGCAGCAATCGCAAGATATAGAGGAGTAGACTTACATGAGTAGAATAGAAGAAGCATTAAAAAACAAAAAGACATTTGTCGGATTTTTGACAGCCGGAGATCCGGGACTCGATAAAACAGAAGAATTTATTCTGGAAATGGAAAAAGCAGGAGCAGGACTAATTGAAATCGGAATTCCGTTTTCCGATCCGATTGCAGAAGGACCGGTCATTCAGGACGCAAACGTAAGAGCCTTATCCGCTTCGGGTGGATGTACCACGGACATGGTATTTGACATGGTCGCAAGAGTTAGCAAAAAAGTAAGCGTGCCGCTTGTATTTCTGACCTACTTAAATCCGGTATTTAAGTACGGATATGAGAAATTCTGTAAGAAATGTGCCGAGACAGGCATTGACGGAATCATTATTCCGGATATGCCTTATGAGGAAAAAGGAGAACTTGCCCCGATTGCAGCAGAACATGGAGTAGACCTTATTTCCCTGATTGCACCGACCAGCGCAGACCGAATCCAGATGATAGCCAAAGAAGCCACAGGTTACATTTATCTGGTATCCTCCATGGGTGTTACCGGTGTCCGCAGTGAGATTACCACAGATATTCCGACCATGGTTGCACATATCCGTGAAGTGACTGATACACCGGTTGCTGTTGGATTTGGAATCAGCACCCCGGAACAGGCAGAGAAATACAGCCGGGAAGCAGACGGAGTCATCGTGGGAAGTGCCATTGTAAAAATTATTGCAAAATACGGCGAAGCCGCAGGCCCGCACATCTACGAATATGTCAAATCCATGGCAGATGCCGTAAAATAGAAATACAGGAAAGAGGAGAAAGAAAATATATTTTGACCGGGACATAAATCTATGATAGAATAAAATGTCGGGATTGTGGGAGTGCGTAGCACGGGACAATCCGCAGGCATTAAGCTGGGTGCTTTGACACCCTAATCTGAACAGATAGTAGAAAGAGGATTTTTATGTCAACGATAAAAGAAGAAATAGAAAGACGGCGTACATTTGCCATTATTTCCCACCCGGATGCAGGTAAGACGACTCTGACGGAGAAGTTTCTGCTGTACGGAGGAGCAATTAATACTGCAGGTTCGGTAAAAGGAAAGGCGAATGCCAAACATGCGGTATCGGACTGGATGGAGATTGAGAAGGAGAGAGGTATTTCCGTTACTTCTTCCATTCTGCAGTTTAATTTTGACGGATACTGTATCAACATTCTGGATACACCGGGACATCAGGACTTCTCGGAAGATACCTACCGTACTCTGATGGCGGCGGATTCCGCAGTCATGGTTATCGATGGTTCTAAGGGTGTGGAAGCACAGACCATTAAGTTATTTAAGGTATGTGCCATGAGACACATTCCGATTTTCACATTTATCAACAAGATGGACAGGGATGCCAGAGATACTTTTGAACTTCTGGAGGAAATTGAAAATGTCCTCGGTATCAAGACTTGTGCGGTCAACTGGCCGATTGGTTCGGGTAAGGAATTTAAGGGTGTATATGACAGGGAAACAAGGGAAGTAGCCATGTTCCAGGCAGTTTCTACCGGCGGCTCCGCCGAGGCGGCAGAGACGGATATGTCTGTGGATGATGAGAAGTTAAAAGAAGCCGTGGGCGATATTCTCTATGAAAAGCTCATGGAAGAAGTTGAGATTCTCGATATCGCAGGGGAAGAATTGGATATGGAACTTGTGGCAAAGGGACAGATTTCACCGGTATTCTTCGGTTCTGCCCTCACAAACTTCGGAATAGAAACATTCCTGCATCATTTCTTAAAGATGACTTCCGCACCGCTTCCGCGCGAATCCGATCAGGGAGTGATCGATCCGGTTACCGGACCATTCTCAGGATTTATCTTTAAGATTCAGGCAAACATGAACAAGGCACACAGAGACAGAATTGCATTTATGCGTATCTGTTCCGGAAAATTTGAAGCGGGTATGGAAGTATACCATGTGCAGGGAAAGAGAAAGCAGAAATTACTGCAGCCGCAGCAGGTTATGGCACAGTCCAGAAGTGTCATTGATGAGGCTTATGCGGGAGACGTTATCGGTATCTTTGACCCGGGTACATTTTCCATCGGAGATACCATCTGTGCACCGGGAAAGAAATTCCAGTATGCCGGTATTCCAACCTTTGCACCGGAGCATTTCTGCAGGGTTGTGCAGACCGATACCATGAAGAGAAAACAGTTTGTTGCTGGTATTACACAGATTGCGCAGGAAGGTGCGATTCAGATTTTCAAGGACTACAACCTTGATTTGTCCGAGATTATCGTCGGTGTGGTCGGTGTCCTTCAGTTCGATGTATTGAAATACCGTATGGAAAACGAATACAACTGCGAAGTGCGTTTAGATCCGTTGCCATATTCCCAGATGAGATGGGTAAAGGATAATGGATTTAACCTTGATAACCTGCGCCGTTCCAGCGAAATCAAGAAGGCGAAGGATATGAGGGACAATCCGCTGCTTCTGTTCCAAAATGAGTGGAATGTGCGTATGTGCCTGGAAAACAACGAAGGACTTGAATTAGAAGAAGTGAAGTAAAATGGAACTATTAGATATTGTAGATGAAAACGGAATACCGACCGGGGAGGTTGTCGAGCGGGAAAAAGCACACCGCGAAGGGGTGCGTCACCGCACCTCCCATGTGTGGATTGCCAGAAAAAGGGATGGCAGGGTGGAAATTCTGCTTCAGAAACGCAGTCAGGACAAGGATTCCCATCCGGGCTGTTACGACATATCCAGTGCCGGACATATTCCGGCGGGTGTGGATTTTATCCCATCCGCGTTAAGGGAATTAAAAGAAGAACTCGGGATAGAAGCAAATCCCGAAGAACTGATTTACTGTGGTGTCCGCAAGGGGATGTACGAAGATGTGTTTTACGGCAGACGTTTCGTGGATAACCAGATTAGCAATGTCTATCTTTTGTGGAAAAATGATTTGGAAATCGAAGAGTATACCATTCAGGAATCAGAAATCGAAAGTATCTGCTTTATGGAATTTGAAGCTTGTTATGAGGCGGTGGCGAAAAGGCAGATTCCAAACTGCATTGCCCTGATGGAATTAGATATGCTGAAAGCAAAGTTTTAGGTGAGTCAGATGGAAATAATTGCACATATTTATACAGATTTGCCTTCCAAATTCGGTGTGCCGAGACAGAGCGGTCTGGTACAAAATCTGACGGGAAGGATTGTGTTTGAGGAAAAATACCGTGTAAAAGAGGCCTTTAAAGGACTGGAAGATTTTTCTTATCTCTGGGTTCTGTGGCAGTTCTCCGGTGTCTGTAAGGACAGCGATGCGGAAGATTCCTGGTCCCCCTCCGTCAAACCGCCGCGTCTTGGAGGAAAGACGAAGATGGGAGTTTTTGCCACACGTTCCCCGTTCCGTCCCAATCACATCGGTCTGTCTTCCGTAAAGTTAGAGAAAATAGAATATGACAGAGAGCTTGGCCCGGTACTCCTGGTATCCGGCATTGATATGATGGACGGAACACCCGTTTATGATATCAAGCCATATCTGGAATATGTCGATTCCCATCCGGGTGCAGGAAACGGATTTGCACAGGAAACCGCAGATGCAGTTCTGCAGGTAGAATTTCCCGAAGCTCTGATGCGGAACATTCCACAGGAAAAAAGAGACGGTATTCTGGGAATACTGGAACAGGATCCCAGACCTGCCTATCACGACTTTCCGGAGCGTGTGTACGGCGTGGAATACGCAGGATTTGATGTGCGTTTCCGTGTACGGCAGGGAGTCCTGATGGTCTGCGAGGTGGAAAAATTAAACGGAAGGTTTCAGAAGTAACATTTTGCTTGAAAACAAAACGGATTTATTGTATACTAAAAATGATATGGTGTCAGAGAGAATACGGACAGTATTCTTAAGATAAATTTCAGGAGGATTAAAAAATGAGTGACGTAAAGAATACGATTGCAGCTGGAAAAGCTGTACTCGGTATTGAATTTGGTTCAACAAGAATTAAAGCTGTATTAATTGATGAAAACAATGCACCGATTGCATCAGGCAGCCATGAGTGGGAAAACCAGTTAGTGGACAATATCTGGACATACAGTCTGGATGCAATATGGGCAGGACTGCAGGATGCATATGCACAGATGGCAGCAGATGTAAAGAAGCAGTATGATGTAGAAGTAGAAAAGCTGGCAGGTCTTGGATTCAGTGCCATGATGCATGGTTACATGGTATTTGATGAAAATGACGAAATCCTTGTACCATTCCGTACATGGAGAAACAGCATCACAGGACCGGCTTCTGAGGAACTGACAAAGTTATTCAACTTCCACATTCCACAGAGATGGAGTATCGCACATCTGTACCAGGCTATTTTAAATGGTGAAGACCATGTATCAAATATTAAGTTCCAGACAACTCTGGAGGGATACATCCACTGGAAACTGACAGGAGAAAAGGTTCTTGGCATCGGCGAAGCATCCGGTATGTTCCCAGTAGACATGAATACAAAGGATTACAACCAGACCATGGTTGATCAGTTTGATGCATTAATCGCAGACAGAAAGCTTCCATGGAAGTTAAGAGACATCTTCCCTAAGGTATTAGTAGCAGGCGAAAATGCAGGTACATTGACAGCAGAAGGTGCAAAGCTTCTTGATCCTACCGGCAAGCTTCAGGCAGGTGTTCCTGTATGCCCTCCGGAAGGTGATGCAGGTACCGGTATGGTAGCTACAAACAGTGTAAAGGTTCGTACTGGTAATGTTTCCGCAGGTACTTCTGTATTCGGTATGGTAGTTCTTGAGAAAGACTTATCCAAAGCATATGATGAGATCGATATCGTTACAACTCCGACCGGATATCCGGTAGCCATGGCTCACTGCAATAACTGTACTTCTGACCTGAATGCATGGGTTGGATTATTTAAAGAATTTGCAGAAGCATTCGGCATGGATGTAGATATGAACAAACTTTTTGGAACACTTTACAACAAGGCTCTGGAAGGTGATGCAGAATGCGGCGGATTACTGGCTTACAATTACTTCTCAGGTGAGCATATCACAGGATTTGAAGAAGGTCGTCCGATGTTTGTCCGCACACCGGAAAGCAAATTCAACCTTGCAAACTTCATGAGAGTAAACTTATTTGCAGCCCTCAGCGTATTAAAGACAGGTCTTGATATCCTCTTCAAGCAGGAAGGTGTACAGGCAGATAAGATTTACGGACATGGCGGATTATTCAAGACAAAAGGTGTTGGTCAGGGAATCCTTGCAGCAGCTTTAAATACTCCGGTTTCTGTTATGGAAACAGCAGGCGAAGGCGGTGCATGGGGTATCGCATTACTTGCATCCTATATGGTAAATAAGAAAGATGGAGAAACTCTGGATGACTTCCTTGCAGATGAAGTATTCCACGGAGAAACAGGTGTGGAAATGCAGCCGGATCCAAAGGATGTAGAAGGATTTGATGAATACTTAAAGAGATACAAAGCAGGACTTCCAATCGAAAGAGCTGCCGTAGATTCCTTAAAGTAATAGCATCTTTATAAAAAGATAAAACAGAATTTAAGTCCGATGTTACAAAGAAGTAACAAACTCCTTTGGACATCGGATTTTCTATGAGATAAGTGAAAAAGGAGAACACAAATGAGTTCATCAACGATTTTTATGCTGATATCAATTGTTGTATACATGGTAGGTATCGTATGGATAGGAATCCTCTGTTCTAAAAAGAATAAGAATACAGATGATTTTTATCTTGGCGGTCGGAAATTAGGTCCATTTGTCACAGCCATGAGTGCGGAGGCATCGGACATGAGCAGCTGGCTTCTGATGGGACTTCCGGGTGTTGCCCTGGTGACAGGACTGGCAGAACCGGTGTGGACGGCAGTCGGACTGGCAGTTGGAACGTATTTAAACTGGCTGATTGTAGCAAAAAGAATCCGTGTTTATACACAAATCTGTGGAAATTCAAGCACAGTTCCGGCATTCTTTTCAAACCGCTATCGCGACGACAAAAGAATCCTTTCCGTCATTGCGGCAGTGGTAATTGTGATTTTCTTCGTGCCGTATACAGCATCCGGCTTTTCTGCCTGTGGAAAATTATTTAATTCTTTATTTGGAATTGATTATCATGTTGCGATGGTGGTCAGCGCACTGGTTATCGTGGCATATACAGCACTTGGCGGATTTCTTGCGGCAAGTACCACGGATTTCATCCAGAGTATTGTTATGACACTGGCAATTTTTGTGGTCATTATCTATGGAACTACGACGGCGGGCGGTATTGATGTTGTGATTGATAATGCAAAGTCTATGGCAGGTTACTTTTCTGTTACCAGCATCTTTAATCCGGATACCGGTGCGGCAGAGCCGTATAGTTTATTAACCATTGTGTCCCTGCTTGCATGGGGACTTGGATATTTCGGTATGCCGCATATCCTGCTTCGCTTCATGGCAGTGGAAAAACCGGAAAAAATTAAATTGTCAAGACGTGTGGCAACCATCTGGGTAATCATTTCCATGGCAGTATCCATCTTTATCGGAGTAGCAGGTAATGCGATGATTCATGCGGGAAGAATCGAGAGCCAGAACGATTCGGAAAGAATCCTGATTGCAATAGCAACGGCTATCAGCAAACATGGAGTTCTGCCAGCACTGATTGCGGGTATTATCCTTGCGGGACTTCTTGCGGCAATCATGTCCACGGCAGATTCCCAGATGCTCGCAGCCTCTTCAAGCGTATCGCAGAATATTGTAAGGGAAGTATTTGTAAAAGATCTGAGTGAAAAGAAATCCATGCTGGTTGCCAGATGCACCCTGATTGGTATTGCATTTGTCGCAGTGATTCTTGCCTGGAATCAGAACAGCTCGGTATTCCGTATCGTATCCTTTGCATGGGCAGGATTTGGTGCGGCATTCGGACCAGTAGTGCTTCTGGCATTATTCTGGAAGCGTTCCAATATGTGGGGAACACTTGCCGGAATGCTCAGCGGTGGAATCATGGTATTCGTATGGAAATACGGAATTAGTACCTTAGGCGGAGTATTTGCCATTTATGAACTGCTTCCGGCATTTCTTGTCGCACTGGTAGTCAATGTTCTGGTAAGTCTGGCGACCAAAGCACCATCACAGGAAATTGTTGATGAGTTTGAACTGGTAAATAAAACGGTAAAAGAAATCCGATAAGAAGAATAAAAACTGTTTTTTTTCAGAGATGAGAAGAAGCAGTTTTTTTTGTTAGATAAAAAAAGTCTGTAGAAATGATTAAAATTACTCATTGATTTTTTGACACAAAAATGTTATTATCTGAATAGGTTAAATTAAGAATATAAAATTGATAAATATTATTATCGAAGATTAGGAGAAAGGAAACTATTACTATGATGAATTTTGAAAAATATCAGAGAGCATATTTTATGCCTCCGAAAGTGACTTACGACTGGGTGAAAAAGGAATATATTGACAAAGCACCGATCTGGTGCAGTGTGGATCTGAGAGATGGAAACCAGGCACTCGTCGAGCCAATGGATTTGGAAGAAAAGCTGGAATTTTTCAAAATGCTTGTAGAGATAGGATTCAAAGAAATAGAGGTTGGATTCCCGGCAGCATCTGAGACGGAATACAAATTTATGCGGGCATTAATTGAGAGAAATATGATTCCGGATGATGTAACGGTGCAGGTGCTGACGCAGGCAAGGGAACATATTATCAGGAAAACATTTGAGGCCGTCAAGGGAGCACCGCATGCCATCGTTCATCTGTACAATTCTACATCGGTAGCACAGAGAGAACAGGTATTCCGCAAGGATAAAGAAGAGATTAAGAAAATAGCAACGGATGGTGCAAAACTGTTAAAAGACCTTGCGGAGGAAACAGAAGGAAACTTTACTTTTGAATACAGTCCTGAGAGCTTTACCGGAACAGAGCCGGAATATGCATTGGAAGTCTGCAATGCGGTGCTTGATGTTTGGCAGCCGACGAAGGAGAGAAAAGCCATAATCAATCTGCCAGCAACCGTGGAACATTCCCTTCCGCATGTTTTTGCGACACAGATTGAGTATATGCATAAGAATCTGAAGTACAGGGAAAATACCATTATTTCCATTCATCCGCATAATGACAGGGGATGTGGTGTCAGTGATGCGGAACTCGGAGTGCTTGCCGGTGCGGACAGGGTGGAAGGAACTCTGTTTGGAAATGGCGAAAGAACAGGAAATGTAGATATTATCACACTTGCCATGAACCTGTTCTCACATGGAGTTAATCCGCAGCTTGATTTGAGCAATATGACGGAGATCAGCAAAACATACGAAAGACTGACAAGGATGAAAGTATCCCCAAGACAGCCATATGCAGGAGAACTGGTGTTCACTGCATTCTCAGGCTCTCATCAGGATGCCATTGCAAAAGGCATGGCATACCGGGAAGAAAAGAAAGAAGAAAGATGGACAGTGCCATATCTTCCAATTGATCCGAAAGATGTCGGAAGAACTTATGATAAAGATGTTATCCGTATTAACAGCCAGTCCGGTAAAGGTGGAATCAGCTATGTATTAAAAGAAAAATACAGCATGACACTGCCGGATGCCATGAAGGAATCCGTAGGCTATATGATAAAGGATGTTTCCGATAAGGGACACAAAGAATTAGAGCCGGAAGAAATCTACCAGATCTTTGAGGACAAATACATTCATAATATGCCGGTATTCCAGATTGTGGAATGTCATTTCAAACAAACGGACGGTATCGTGGCAGAAGCAGCGATTAACTATAATAATGAAGTTACCAGGGTGAAAGCAAACGGAAACGGAAGACTGGATGCCGTAAGCAATGTAATCAAGCAGTTTTTCGGAATCAGCTATGAGTTATCCGTATACGAGGAACATTCCCTGGAACGGGGTTCTTCCTCAAAAGCAGTCGCATATGTCGGTATTCTGCATGAAGGAAAGCACTTCTGGGGTGTCGGCATTGATGAGGATATTATCGGTGCGTCCATTCATGCACTTACTGTTGCGGTAAACCAGTTAGACTGCATTAAGAGCAAGAACCTTGATGCCAGAATGAATGAGATTCTCAACTTTATCCAGGAGAATTACACCTCTGTTACCTTAGAAGATTTATCCGGACATTTCCACTTGTCAAAACCGTATATGTCAAAATATATCAAAGAAAAATCAGGGGAAACTTTTGGGGATATTGTGAAAAATATAAGAATGAAAAAGGCAAAAACATTATTGAAAAATACCAGCATGACAGTGGAAAATGTTTCAAGGACACTGGGATATGACAATGTAGAGCATTTCAGTAGATCCTTTAAGAAAACATTCCAGATGACACCGATGCAGTACCGGAACATCAGATAGGAGGAAATATGTATTCATTTCAGGATAAAGTTCGATACAGTGAAGTTGACAGACATGGAAAATTAAGCATTCCGGCGGTTGTTAATTATTTGCAGGACTGCAGCACCTTTCAGTCCGAAGCACTGGGAGTCGGCATTGAACATCTAAAGAAAGTTCACAGGGCATGGCTGCTGACTTCCTGGCAGATAGATCTGCTGGAGGATATGCATATAGGAGAAGATATTAAGGTCGGAACCTGGTCATATTCTGCAAAAGGTGTGTATGGATACCGGAATTTTGTCATCCGCACATTAGAAGATCGTCCGCTGGTAAATGCCGATTCGTTATGGGTATTTGTGGACACGGAAAGCGGAAAACCGGTAAAAGTCACACCGGAAGATATCGATGTCTACGAACGTGAAGAGAAGATAGACATGGAATATCTCGGCAGGAAGATAAAAGTGCAGGGAGAAGGTGTGGAAAAAGATCCCGTATATATAAAAAAATATCATATTGATACAAACGGGCATGTGAATAACAGCTGGTACGTCTGGTTTGCCATGGAATTTGTGCCGGATGATGAGATGATTCACGGCAGGAAAATAAACAGACTGCGTGTGGAATACAAGAAATCCGCAATGTACCGTGATATTATCTATCCGGTGGTATATGAACAGGAAGATGCAATAACGGTTGCCTTAAATGATGAACAGGGAAGTTCTTATGCCATTGTACAGCTGTCCGTATACGAATAAGCCAATGGAAAAAATAACCGGTTTTAGTGAATAGACAATTTCATTAATATATGGTAAGATTAAGGTATGAGTGCGAAACGACACAGAAGCAAAAAGTATTATCGTTTCAGAATGGAGAATTTTATGAGCAAAGAATTACATTATAATAATCCGATCGTTTTACAGAGGGCAGATCCTTATGTATATCGTCATACCGACGGTTATTATTACTTTACCGGTTCCGTTCCGGCATATGACTGCATTGAACTGAGAAGAGCAAAGACAATCGCAGAGCTGGCAGATGCTGAAACTTTCGTGGTGTGGAGAAAACATGAAAGCGGTGAGATGAGCCAGCATATCTGGGCACCGGAATTACACTATCTGGATGGAAAATGGTATTTATATTTTGCCGCAAGTAAGGTGGATGATATCTGGAGACTGAGGCCATATGTTCTGGAATGTCTCGGACAGGATCCACTGCATGATGAATGGGTGGAACGTGGAATGATGCAGCCGGCAGAGGGCGATAATAAGACCTTTATCGATTTCTCGCTTGATGCCACTGTATTTGAAGCAAATGGAAAGCGATATATGTGCTGGGCAGAGAAAACAGGCGGACAGTTCGCTGCATCTAACCTGTATCTGGCAGAGATGGAAAGTCCTGTAAAATTAAAAACAGCACAGTTTATGCTGACTACACCGGATTATGACTGGGAAAGAGTTGACTTCTGGGTAAATGAAGGCCCGGCTGTAATTAAAAATAACGGAAAGATTTATCTTACATTTTCAGCATCCGCTACAGGTGCATGCTATTGTATGGGACTGATGGAAGCAGATGAAGATGCGGATCTTCTCGATCGTAATTCCTGGAAAAAGTCCAGATATCCGGTCTGCTGTACTAACGAGGAGAAGAAAATCTTCGGACCGGGGCATAACAGTTTCACGGTTGCAGAAGACGGGGAAACTCCATTATGCATTTATCATGCACGTCCATACGAAGAGATCACAGGAGATCCATTATACGATCCGAACCGTCATGCAATGGTTATGAAAGTAAAGTTTGATGAAGAGGGAAGACCGGTATTTGATTTTGATAATGTATAAGGTGAGTTTATTAAAATGAGTTCATGGAAGGAAAAAATACAAAGTTCAAAAAAGAAAATACAGAAAAGTATTCACAGTAAATCCTTTTGGAAGCATTTTTTTCTGATGGCAGTCATTGTACTGGCAGCAGGAATTGTCCTGAGTATGATTCCTGCGAAGGTCACGACCATTAATGATATGGCGATCCGTTATACGGAGCCACAGACAGAAGAACTGGAAACCGAAGGATTTGCGGAAGAAACCGAAGCAGAACAGTCTCAGGACGTACCGCAGGATTCCACAGCGGATGCTCCTACGGCGGAGGAAACCGTGGCAGAACCGGCTCCGGAGGAAACTGTGACAGAACCGGCTCCGGAGGAAACTACTGGTATGGCATACATACCGGAAGCCCAGGTAAAACTGCCGATGCTCAGCACCAACCACCGTCCATGGATATTATCTGACCTGTCAGATATGTTCCACAGTCTGTCACAGCCGAAATAAGCTGTGCAGCTTCGTCGGCAGAGGCGAGTCGTCCGGCTGGTATTTCAGAGATAAGGGAAAGACGTTCTTCTTCATTTAAAAATTTATTCATATCAGTATCTATGGCACCAAACGCAATTGCATTCACCTGTATATTGCTTGGTGCCAGTTCTTTTGCCAGTGCTTTTGTAAAACTGTTAATACCGCCTTTGGAAGCAGAATATGCGGTTTCGCACGAAGCACCGACATTTCCCCAGACAGAAGACACATTAATAATTTTTCCGTGTCCGTTCTTAAGCATATGCGGAATTACATGTTTGCACATCGTAAATACAGAACTGAGATTTACATCGATCACATTTTTCCACTCCTCATAGCTCATATCCTGCAGAAGTCCGATATAGGAGATGCCGGCATTATTAATCAGAAAATCAATCTTTAAATTCAGTTCCTCAATCTTTTTCCAGATAGATTCCGTACATTCTTCATAATTTCCGATATTAACGCCCGGCGCAGTTACCACATGGACTCTGTATTTGCGGGCCTCCTCGGCAGTTTCTTCCAGTAAATCCGCATTTTTATAAGAAGTAAGAAAAAGTGAATATCCTTTTTTGGCAAATTCCAAAGCACAGGCTCTTCCGATTCCGCGGGAAGCACCGGTTATAATGACTGTATTCTTCATAAAATAATCCTTTCTGCTGTATAAAAATCAATTGTCAGGTAAAATATAATTATTGACACGCATATCATTATATATGGAAAAATGATGTATGTAAAGAACCACTGCATGGAACAAAGATAGAAAAAAATGCCTCAGATTTCAAATGTTCTGAAATTAAATTTTTGCGAAAAAATGCTTGATTTTTCCGGAAAAGATGTTCCGTGGGAAAATGCGGAAAAGAAGAAAATTTAGTCCACATGTCAACCAAAAGATATCCACAAAAATAACACAGGCTCTAAAGAAATGAGAAAATATGTTCGAATGTGAAAATGTGGATAAAAACGGTGGATTACTTGGAATTGAAAGAAGTCAGAGCGGAAAAATCAGGGTAATCCACAAAGTTATCCACATTATCCACATAAAACAGTAGGAAATAGTGGTGGATTGATGGTGTCATATAACAAAAAAATGTATTTGATATGTAACAAAAGATTAAAAAATAATAGATTTTTGAAAAAATGAGTTGTCAGATAATAAAGAAAGCGAAAGAGTAAAAATAGAAAAAAATTAGAATAAAATGAATGTTTTTATTGAAAAAAAAACAAAATGTGGTATAATAAGAACATAAATAAATGTCATAGATAAATGACAGCCACCTTATAAACAGACCGTGAATAAGGAATAACTAGTTAAAGGAGTGGGCATCATGAAATTTACTATTTCAGGCAGAAACATCGAAGTTACTGAAGGATTAAAAACAGCTGTGGAGGATAAGATTGGAAAACTTGAGAAATATTTCTCTCCTGACACAGAAGCAATTGTGACATTATCTGTAGAAAAGGATAGACAGAAGATTGAAGTTACAATCCCGGTGAAAGGAAATATCATCAGAGCAGAACAGAGCAGCAGTGATATGTATGTATCAATTGATCTTGTAGAAGAGGTAATTGAGCGCCAGTTAAAGAAATATAAGAATAAACTGATTGATAAGAAACACGGCAGGGAAGGATTTTCAGCAGAATATCTTGAGAAAGAATATGAAGAAGATGACAGTGTAAAGATTGTCAGAACCAAGAGATTTGCAGTAAAACCGATGGATCCGGAAGAGGCATGTGTTCAGATGGAACTTTTGGGACATAATTTCTTTGTATTCTTCAATTCGGAAACAGAAGAGGTCAATGTAGTATATAAACGTAAAGGCAATACATATGGTCTGATTGAACCGGAATTTTAAGGATTAATCTTTTTTAATAACGAGAGATATCGCTGCAGTTTAGCTGTGGCGATATTTTTTGTGTTCCGCAGGTTTTCTGAAAACTTCGGTCATGGGGCGGAGTAATTCATACTTGCAATATTTAAGTGTTAAAGGTATAATTTAGATAAATATTCTGATATTTTTTTGAATTAAAATCCTGAAAAAGCAGAATAAGTATGATGAAAGAAACAGGGAAAAACATGAATATTACAAAGAAAATAAGCGAAGAATTAAAGATTCAGTTATGGCAGGCAGAAACCGCAATAAATCTGATTGACGAAGGAAATACCATTCCGTTTATTGCACGTTATCGTAAGGAAAAGACCGGATCATTGAATGATGAAGTCCTGAGAAATCTCGATGAGAGATTAAAGTATCTGAGAAATCTCGAGGAGCGGAAAGAAGCGGTGATTGTTTCCATCGAAGAGCAGGGAAAACTGACCGATGAATTAAAGCAGCAGATTATGCAAGCGGAAACACTGGTGGCTGTGGAAGATTTATACCGTCCTTATAAGCAGAAGAAGAGAACGAGGGCAACGATTGCCAAAGAAAAAGGACTGGATTCCCTTGCAAAAGATATTCTTGGGCAGAAGATAACGGGAACTGTATCAGAAGAGGCGGAAAAATATATTTCAGAAGAAAAAGGAGTGCTTTCTACACAGGAGGCGGTACAGGGTGCGGAAGATATTATTGCAGAATATATCTCCGATCAGGCAGAGTACAGAACTTATATCCGGAAGAACGTCTGGAAGGACGGAATTGTCGTGGCGAAGGCAAAGGAAGAAAATACGGAATCCGTATATGAGATGTATTATGATTTTACAGAGCCGGTTAGCCGGATTGCGGGGCATAGAATACTGGCGATTAACCGTGGAGAAAATGCAAAGATTCTCACTGTGAAAATAGAAGCAGATGAGGAAAAAATGCTGAACTATCTGTATAAGAAGGTCATTACCGGAAAAAATGCAGAAACAGAAACAGTGTTAAAAGAAGCCGTGGCAGACGGCTATAAAAGACTGATTTTTCCAGCGATTGAAAGAGAAATCAGAAATATGCTGACAGAAACAGCGGAAGATAATGCCATCAAAGTATTCGGAAAGAATCTGGAGCAGTTACTGCTGCAGCCGCCGATTACCGGGCAGGTTGTGCTTGGCTGGGATCCGGCATTCCGTACCGGATGTAAACTGGCAGTTGTAGATCCGACCGGAAAAGTGCTTGACACCACAATTGTTTATGCAACGGCAGAATCCAAAAGCAAAGAAAAACAGTCAAAAGAAGTATTAAAGAAACTGATTAAGAAATATGGAATTACACTGATTTCACTTGGAAATGGAACGGCATCCAGGGAATCAGAGAAATTTATCGTAGAATTAATCAGAGAAATTGATGAAAATGTGCAATATGTCATTGTAAGCGAGGCGGGAGCATCCGTCTATTCGGCAAGTAAACTTGCAACCGAAGAATTTCCGGATTTTGATGTTGCACAGAGAAGTGCGGTTTCCATTGCAAGAAGACTTCAGGATCCGCTGGCAGAACTGGTAAAGATCGATCCAAAATCTATCGGTGTTGGTCAGTATCAGCATGATATGAACCAGAAAAAGCTGGGAGAAGCATTAACCTGCGTGGTAGAAGACTGTGTCAACCGGGTCGGTGTTGATCTGAATACGGCTTCGGCGAGCCTGTTGGAATATGTTTCCGGAATCAGTAAGACGGTCGCCAGAAATATTGTTGTATACAGAGAAGAAAACGGTCGGTTTACAAACAGAAAGCAATTATTGAAGGTTGCAAAATTAGGACCGAAAGCATATGAGCAGTGTGCCGGATTTTTACGGATTTCAGGAGGAGAAAATCCGCTTGATAATACAAGCGTCCATCCGGAAAGTTATGAAGCAGCGCAGAAACTTCTGAAAAAACTTGGATTTGACGAGGAGGCAGTGCGAGAGGGCAAGCTTGTCGGTCTGTCATTTATGATCCGGAATAAAGAAAAGATGGCACAGGAACTTGGAATTGGGGAAATCACACTTTCCGATATTATAAAAGAACTGGAAAAGCCGGGGAGAGATCCGAGGGACGAGATGCCAAAACCGGTATTAAAATCAGATATTTTGGAAATTACCGATTTAAAACCGGGCATGCTCTTAAAGGGAACGGTAAGAAATGTAATAGATTTTGGTGCATTTGTGGATATCGGTGTACATCAGGACGGACTGGTCCATATATCCCAGATGACGGATAAATACATCAAACATCCGTTAGAAGCAGTTTCTGTGGGAGATATCGTCGATGTTGCGGTGCTGAGTGTTGATGTTGCCAAAAAACGGATACAGCTTACTATGAAAGGAATACACAAATAACATGGATTTAAAAATAGATACAAAGATAACAGAGAAAGAATTATTCCATTTCCTGATGTATCATACCTATTCTTCTGTCTGGGGATTTACCGGAATTATCATCAGTATCTGTGCAATGCTGGCATTTATCCAGCTGTGTTATATGCATGGCGACGGATTGTCCAAAGCCTGTATGCTGATTACGGCATTATTATTTCTGGTAGTGCAGCCACTCCGGCTTAATATCCAGTCAAAAAGAATGATGGAGAATGACAGGGGATACCAGGAACCAGTGCAGTATGTTTTTTCGCAGCGAGGTATTTCACTCAGCCAGGGTGAAGACACGGCATTTTATGCATGGGCAGAAGTGCAGAAAGTGATTTCTACGAAAAAAATAATAGCCATATATGTTGGAAAAAAGAAAGTGTTTAAATTATCCTGCAGGGATGTCGCAGACAAATATGACGATTTAAAGGAAATAGTCCGGAATTATGCAGTTCAGGCGGCGATCCGGATGAAATAGGAGATGGATATGAAATCAGAAAGAGAAATTCAGGTTTATGAAACAAATTCGCCGGACGAAACATATGAAATTGGAAAACAGATGGCGCAGAAGGCAGAGGCAGGGACGGTATTCTGTCTTGATGGAGATCTCGGTGTGGGAAAAACCGTATTTACACAGGGATTTGCAGCCGGACTTGGAATTGAAGAACCGGTAAACAGTCCTACGTTTACGATTGTACAGGTGTACACTCAGGGAAGACTTCCGTTCTATCATTTTGATGTATACAGAATCAGTGATATCGATGAAATGTATGAGATTGGGTGCGAAGAATATTTTTACGGGGAAGGTGTGTGCTTTATTGAGTGGGCACAGCTGATTCGGGAAATGATACCGGAAAATGCAGTTACGATAACCATAGAGAAGGATCTGGAAAAAGGATTTGATTACCGGAAAATTACAATCTCCAAAGGCTGATTTGGGGAAAAGGAGGATTAAGAAATGACGATATTGGCAATAGAGTCGTCTTCCCTGGTTGCTTCCGTTGCAATTACAGAAGATGATGTTATGATTGCGGAGTATACCATAGATTATAAAAAGACACATTCCCAGACATTGCTTCCAATGATTGATGAAATGTGCCGGATGACGGACTTTCAACTGGAGAAAATTGATGCGATCGCAGTTTCAGCAGGTCCTGGTTCATTTACCGGGCTGAGAATAGGAAGTGCCACCGCAAAGGGACTGGGGCTTGCGTTAAAGAAACCTCTCATTCATGTTCCTACCGTGGAAGCTATGGCATATAATTTCTATGATACGGAAAAGTATATTGTACCAATTATGGATGCAAGAAGAAATCAGGTATATACCGGGATTTATACAAGCCATGAAGGAAATGTGGAAGAAGTGGTGGGGCAGTGTATTCTTCCAATGGATGAATTGATTGAAAAAATCAAACAATCTGAAAAAGAAGTAATATTCCTTGGAGACGGTGTCCCTGTATTTGCTGGAAAAATCAAAGAAGAACTCGGAGAGAAAGCATTTTTTGCACCAGCACAGATGAACAGGCAGAAGGCAGGTTCGGTGGCACAGGCGGGAAAAAGGTATTTTGAAGAAGGAAAAACAGAAACAGCAGCAGAACATGCACCGGATTATCTGAGACCATCCCAGGCAGAAAGAGAACGAAATCAGAAAAATGATGAAAGAAAATAGAAATCAGAAAAATGAAATACTGATCAGGAAAATGACAATAGAGGATATTCCGGTGGTACATGAAGTTGAGGTGCAGTCATTTTCTATTCCCTGGTCGGAGAAAGCATTTGAAGAATCCCTGGGATATTCCCATGCGATATTTCTGGTTGCGGAATGGAATGGCAGCATTGCAGGATATGCCGGAATGTACCAGGTATTCCATGAAGGAGATATCATAAATGTTGCCGTTGCAGAGAAATACAGAAGAATGGGTGTTGGAAAAGCACTGATGCAGGGAATTATATCGGTAGCTGCCGAAAGAGATATTCAGGATTTGACACTGGAAGTGCGTGAAAGCAATCAGGCAGCGATTCATTTATACAGCAGCTTTGGATTTATCAGTGCGGGAATCCGGAAGAATTTTTACGAAAAACCGCGGGAAAATGCTGTTATCATGTGGAAAAAAGACGTAAAATAACATATATTGCCACTTCAAATACAATCGTAACTAATATATAATAAAGTATCAGAACCAAAGAACTAAAGGTAATACTTGAAAAGGAAGTGGCATTATGAGAGAATATAATGTAGATAAGACAGTGAAAAAAGTGATATGCAATATGTGCGGAAAGGAATTAAAAGTAGAAAACGGAGTTGTTATGGAAGGAAGATATACCTGCGAATACCAGTGGGGATATTTTTCAGAAAAGGACGGGCAGATACATCGGTTTGATCTTTGTGAAGAATGTTATGATAAGATAACCGCCGGATTCATAATTCCACCGGATATAATAGACAATCCGGAACTAATCTGATAAGAATGTAGGGCATATCGGAACGGAAGGTTAATAAAATGTTAGATGTATGCTTACTTGGAACAGGAGGAATGATGCCGCTGCCCAAAAGATGGCTTACGGCATTAATGACAAGGTATAATGGGAGTAGCCTGCTGATAGACTGCGGGGAAGGAACACAGCTTGCGATAAAAGAGCAGGGATGGAGTTTTCACCCGATCGATGTGATTTGTTTTACACATTATCATGCAGACCATATCAGCGGACTGCCTGGACTGCTTCTTACAATGGGAAATGCGGACAGAACAGAGCCAGTCACCATGATTGGACCAAAAGGACTTGAAAAGGTTGTAAATGCACTCCGGGTTATTGCACCAGAACTGCCATTTGAAATAAAATTCATTGAACTTACCGAGAATGTCCAGACTGTATATTTAAATGGCTACCGGATAGAAGCGTTTAAGGTAAACCATAAGGTAGTTTGTTATGGTTACAATATTGTAATTGAACGTGTCGGAAAATTCAGTGTAGAAAGGGCACAGGAGGCGGAAATTCCGCAGAAATTCTGGAATTGTCTGCAAAAAGGAAAAAGTGTGGAAGACAATGGAAGAGTATTTACACCTGACATGGTGCTTGGAAGTGCACGAAAAGGACTCAAAGTAACATATTGTACAGATACCAGACCGATGGATATTATTGCTGAAAAAGCGGAGGCAGCGGATCTGTTTATCTGTGAAGGCATGTATGGTGAGAAAGAGAAGATAAAGAAGGCCAGGGAATATAAGCACATGACCTTTCAGGAGGCTGCAAAACTGGCACAGACTGCACAGCCGAAACAGATGTGGCTCACACATTATAGTCCGTCCCTGGTCAAACCGGAAGAATATCTGGAAGAAGCAAGAAATATTTTTGCAAGGACATATCCGGGGAAGGATGGAAAAAGCATTACCTTGAATTTCGAAGAAGAATAGGAAAAGGAGGGTAACATATGAAGCATATAAAAAAACTGGTTACAATTACACTAATCATCGTTTTGTGTGTATTAATCTATTACCGCTACGCAAATAAGGATAGCAGCAGAGACATTAACAAAGTGGAAAATGACAGTTTGTCAGAAGTTGAGAGAGTATTAACCAAGAATCTGGATGAATATTATCCGAAGACCCCGCTGGAAGTGGTAAAATTTTTTACCAGAATCCAGAAATGTTATTATAATGAGGATAATACAGATGAGATTGTAAATGAATTAGCGGATTTGGCGAAAAAACTGATGGATGAAGAACTTCTGAAGCAGAACCCGGAAGATGAATATCTGGAAGAATTGAAAGAAGAAATTGCAGCCTATAAGAAGAGCAAACGTACCATCAGCAATATTATTTTCGATAAAACGACAGATGTTGTCTATTCGACGGTGGAAGGAAAAAAGACTGCTTCCCTGAACTGTACTTACTATCTTCAGACCGGGGATAATGTCACTACAAGTAAAGAAACCTATATTCTCAGAAAAAATGATGATGGACAGTGGAAAATATATGGATGGAAACTGGATGAACCATCTGAACTGGAGAAATAACAGCGGATACAGGCCGTTTGAGAAAGAGTGAGAAAAAATGAGTGATAAAGATATACTGATATTGGGAATTGAAAGTTCCTGCGATGAGACGGCAGCAGCCGTTGTGAAAAATGGAAGAAATATTCTGTCAAATGTAATTTCTTCGCAGATAGATATCCATACATTATATGGAGGAGTTGTACCTGAGATAGCTTCAAGGAAGCATATTGAAAGGATTAATTATGTAATAGAAGAAGCACTGGAGAAAGCAGAAGTAAAACTGGAAGATATTGATGCGATAGGGGTTACATATGGACCGGGACTGGTAGGAGCTTTACTGGTAGGTGTTGCCGAAGCAAAGGCCATCGCCTATGCGGTGGGAAAGCCGTTAGTCGGGGTTCACCATATAGAGGGACATATTTCAGCAAATTATATTGAAAACCTGGATTTGGAACCTCCGTTTATGTGCCTGGTGGTGTCTGGCGGCCATACGCATCTGGTGGTAGTAAGAGATTATGGAAAATATGAAGTAATTGGCAGAACCAGGGATGATGCTGCAGGCGAAGCTTTTGACAAAGTTGCAAGAGCGATTGGACTTGGATATCCGGGAGGACCAAAAGTTGACCGGCTGGCAAAAGAAGGAAATGAAAATGCAATTAAATTTCCGAGGGCTTCCGTGGAAAATGCCCCGTTTGATTTTAGCTTCAGCGGCTTAAAATCGGCAGTATTAAATTATCTTAATATGTGTGAGATGAAAGGAATGGAAATCAATAAGGCGGATATTGCAGCATCATTCCAGAAAAGTATTGTGGATTCCCTTACTACAAGAGCGATGCTTGCCTGCAAAGAATATAATATGAATAAATTTGCCATCGCGGGCGGTGTTGCATCGAATTCAGCAATCAGAAGTGCGTTTGAACAGGAATGTGAAAAACATAAGATACAATTCTATCATCCGTCTCCAATATTCTGTACTGACAATGCAGCAATGATAGGAGTGGCAGCTTATTATGAATATGTGGCAGGAGTAAGACATGGATGGGACCTGAATGCCATACCGAATCTGAAACTGGGAGAAAGAGTGTAGTTTAGCATGATAGAAAACAAGAAAATTACTGCGATTGTACTGGCGGGCGGCAGCGGGAAAAGAATGAAAGCACAGGTCAGTAAACAGTATATTGAATTAAAAGGAAAACCAATACTATATTATACATTGAAAGCATTTGAAGACAGTATTGCAGACGAGATCATTCTAGTTACAGAACAGGGAGATGAAGAATACTGCAGAAAGCAGATAGTGGAAAAGTATGGTTTACATAAGATTAGTAAAATTGTACCGGGAGGCAGGGAAAGATATCATTCGGTATATTGTGGTCTGTGTGCCATTGCGGCAACGGATATTGTTATGATTCATGATGGAGCAAGGCCTTTTGTTGAGGAAAAGGACATAGAAAAAATAGCAGGGCAGACAATATTGGATGAAGCATGTGTTCTGGCAGTCAGAACAAAAGATACGATTAAAATAGCGGATTGGGATAACTGGGTTGTAAAAACACCGGATCGAAAGAGTTTGTGGCAGGTACAGACGCCACAATGTTTTCAGTTCCGGAAAATTTTTGATGCATACAGGTATATTATCGAAAAAGATGAGAATAATATTACTGATGATGCGATGGTTTGGGAAGCATATTTCAGCCAGCCGGTACGACTGGTTGAAGGAAATTATTATAATATAAAGATTACCACACCGGAAGACCTGATTTTTGCAGAAGCAATCCTGAACAACAGGTCGAAAGACAAATAAAACCGTAAAACGCAAAAAAAGTAAAAAAATGAAAAAAACAGTTGACATATGCTGTAATAAATGATAATATATCTTTCGTCGCTGAGCGAAAGCGATAAAAGATATATATGGAGAGATATCGAAGTGGTCATAACGAGGCGGTCTTGAAAACCGTTTGTCCGCAAGGGCGCATGGGTTCGAATCCCATTCTCTCCGCTCGACAGAAAAAAGTCGAAAAAATATTTAAAAAAGTTGTTGACAACCGAAAGGATACATGGTATCATATACGAGTTGTTATTGAGCGAAAGCTTAACAACAAAAATAAATAAAAAAGTTGTTGACAAACACTTGAATCTGTGATAAGATATAAAA